>Ga0233414_10000458_pt1 | contig 17090 bp, 11 predicted proteins | sample Na_anoxic_10_MG_FD_189020 | JGI IMG/M metagenome (GOLD analysis project Ga0233414, IMG submission 189020) | Seawater microbial communities from Saanich Inlet, British Columbia, Canada - Na_anoxic_10_MG | ecosystem: Environmental > Aquatic > Marine > Inlet | place: Canada: British Columbia... | reverse complement strand
AAATAAATAGAAATGGATATGACGTCGTAGTAAAGGAAACTAAATTACAAGAGCATATTAATAATAGATTAAGAGAGATAGAACTTTTCACTAATCAAAAAAATACTGCATTAATGACAGCAGTCTCTCGTCAACTAGTTACATATGGTAATGCGTATGTTATTAAAACTAGAAAAACAAACGTGTCTAAATATGGTAAACCGTATAAGTTATTTAATAGAACAGTGCAACCTATAGTTGGACTGTTTCTTGCTGATGCTACTACAATTAAAATTGGGTTAAATGTTAATAACCAAGTCACATATTATAAACAGACTATAGCTGGAAATGAACGTATCTTTAAAGCTGATGACGTTATACATCTAACGTATAATAAAATACCAGGTTTGTTAACAGGTAGAAGTTCTATGGTATCTATATTAGATGATGTAAGAGCTCTACGTAAACTTGAAGAAGAAGCAGAGATACTTGGATTCCAATATGCTGTGCCTTTATATCTATATAAAGTAGGTACTGATAATCATCCTGCTGCGCCTGGGGAAGTAGATAGTGTAGCTATGGAAATCAATCATATGAATACGTATGGTATTATGTGTGTTCCTCATACTCATACTGTTGAAACCGTTACTAATAATAATGACCCTATCGATATAATCAAATACATAGATCATTTTAAAAAGAGAGTGTTTAGTGGATTAGGTTTATCTGCTGCTGTTATGGGTGAGTCAGATACATCGAATAGAAATACGGCTGAGGCTGCGTATCTATCTATGCAATCTATTACTAAATCATATCAACAGATCATATCTGAAAAACTAGAGATGGAATTTATTAAAGAACTTATATTAGACGCTGGCTATAATCCAGGTCGTTTCAAATATGAAGTTAGATTCAAAGAGATTGATTTAGAAGCTACGATTAAAAAAGAAACGCATCTTCTACAGAAGTATCAAGGTAATTTGATAACTCTCACTGAAGCTCGTCTTGGACTTGAAATGGAATCTAAAGTAGATGAAAAAGATCTATATCTTAATAAAATTCAGATACCTCTAGCTAATGCTGAAGCGCAAGCGCAGATACCTGTTATTGAGAAGCAAGGTGAAGTTCAAATTAAAGTAGCTAAATCAGCACCTAAACCACCAACTAGTGGAGGTAGTAGTGCGGCTCCTAAAAAAACTGCTACTGCATCTAAAACTAAATCATCTGAGAAGTCAACTAAAGGTAAGAGTCAACCGTCTAACCAACATGGTAAACAGTTAAGTAGACCTACATTTAAGAAGGACTTCATTGAAGATAGTAAATACTATGCTAAGAATATAGCTAAGACATTATTAAATAACGATAATTATAAGTCTCAATTAAATAGAACCACCTTTGTAAATAAACTATCTAACAATCTGAAAGATACTATACTACAATTAACTAACGCTGATAGTACTCTTGAATGCCAAATCATTCATAAAACTATAATGCTTAGGATAACTGATAGAGTAAATAGATTATCTATTATCGATTCAAATGAAAAATATGAATATATGATTAATTCGATCTACGATGAGATATTAAGTTTGAATGCCTATTTGGAGTTAAATGATGAAGAAGAATAAAATTAAAAATTTAGATAAGGTAGTCGAACAACTAGATTCAATTGACGTTGAAATTAGTGCTACTCATTTAAATTACGTTAATGCTAATAATGTATTATATACTTTGGACGCGGTAGCTGAAGGCGCAGATAGTTGGTTGGAGCCTTATGGTAAACCACAACTATTACATCATGATAAAAGTAAAGACGCTATTGGTCGTATTGTAGATTACTCTATTGAGGATACTGCTACGATGAAAGGTGAGCCAAAAGACTTTATAAAGTTAACTTCAAGAATAACTGATAAAGAAGCTATAACTAAAGTACTAAATGGTATATACTATACGTGTAGTGTTGGAAGCTCAACCACAAAGGTTAAATGTTCTATCTGTTCTCAGAACTTAACTACTGATGGTTTGTGCGAACACGAAAAAGGCTCAATGGTGGATGGTAAACGTGCATATTGGGTCATTGAAAATATAAGTTACAAAGAAAACTCATTCGTAAATAATCCAGCGGATTCCTATTCTAGAATAGTATCTATTGATATTGGTGATGGACCTATGGCTTACGATAAATTCCTTGAAGATAAGGAAAATATACTAACAGACTTTTTTATGGAGGATGATATGACAAAGCACAAACTTAGCGCGGACGAACGTACTAAACTAGCTGACTCAGTCTTCTGTGGTCCAGGAAGAACGTTCCCAGCTCTTGACGCAGCACATGTCACAGCTGGACTTACACTTCTAAAAGATTCCGAACTTGACGATTCTACTAAGCAGAAAATTACTTCTGCATTATATAGAAAAGGCAAACGCTTTGAAATCGAACCAACAGATGCTGAACTAAAAGATAACTCAGAACTATTAGTTTTTAGAATGGATGATGACTTTTCAGATGAAGAGAAAGAATCTATTACTACATTATTTGACGCTAAGCCAGATGCGGATCTTCCTTCAGAAGAAGAAACTACAACTGATGATACTGAAACTGATGAAGTTAAGTTTACTATTGCTGATTTCGATGAAATCAAAAAAGGCAAGAAAGATGAGATTATTGCTTTCTGTGAATTTATAGTTACTGAATCTAAGAAATTAGACGATACTATAACTGAACTTACAGAAGGAAATAAAATTCTATCTGATAAAAATAGTGAACAATCTACTATACTAAATAGTAAAGAAGATGAAATTAACAAGTTACTTGATAATAATGCTATACTTAGTGTAGATTATAAAAAGTCTCTTGTACAAAATATTCTTGACTTTAAACATGTAAATGAAAATAGAGACGAAGAATTTAAAAAATATGATTCAAGAAAAGTTGATAGCCTATTAGATACTTTGAATGATTACAGAAGTGATTCTGCGAATAGCATTCCAAGAGTTGAAGATGAAACATTAACAGATTCAAACGAATCAGATGATAATACTAGCGAGAAGAAACTTGAAATTGATGATAGTCAAAAAGCAAGTAGAATTGATCGCTTTTTTAAACATAATATTATAACGGAGGATTAAGATGGCTATTAATAATTTCGGGCTTGGATTTACTGCTCAAAATACGTATAAAGTGCCTACTAGAAATCGCCCAGATAAATATGCTGAATCTCCTCTTGCTCAAAGAGCTAGATTCGAAGTCTCTGAGGGTATACGCCCAGCTGAGTACTTCGCGGCTTATAAATATTTACCTGTGACACAAAAAGATATTACTACTGGCGATTACGTAGTAATTCCAAAAGGTAGAATTCTTTCTGCAATTACTGCTTACGATCTATCGCCTACTGGTGGACTACAACTTGATGGTAGTGGTGTTCTTTATGGATATGATGATCAAATTACTACTGGTAATGTTGGCTCATACTCACAAGAGAATTCATATTTTGGATACGATGAATATATTACTAGTTTACTAGTACCTGCTAACGGTGGAACTGAAACTACTTTATTCTATACTCAAAAAGATGTAGACGCTGGTGGATATACTAGTGGCGGAACTACTATTCTAGATGGTACTACTGCTGGAAGTGGTGTAATTAATCCTGCTAATGCTCCTATTGGTGTTGCGTTCCATGACTGGTATCAAGATATTCGTGGTAAAAACTTGAACTACAGAATGTGGTCAGATGGTGGACATGTACTTACTGATTGGTATGTAGAAGTTCCATTCATTCAAGAATCAGGAACATTCTCAAGAGCTATTGCTGCTGATGATGCTGCTAGACGTGCTGAATTTACAAACGTATCTGATATCTTCACTTACATGTCTATTGATAATGACACTGAAACATTCAGACCTGGTATCTTTGTTAAATCAGATGCTCTTGGAAACTATATGCCTGAAGCATTAGGTTCACCTACTGCTACTAAAACAGCTCAAACTGTTGGTAAATTACTAGCACTTGATACTAGATTCCCTAAATCTGGACTTGAAGATGTGGAAACATATCCTGGTTCTAGAATGCCTGGTACTCAGACTGCTGGTCTACCAAGTTTCTTATTCGAATTCGTTGTTGCTCAAGAAGCAATTAATGGAAACGACGTTACCATTGAAGGTGTGTTAGCACTTGTTCAAACTGGTAAATATGGTGTTGCTAGAATTCAACTTTCTGTATCTTAATTAAGGAGATTACAATGTATATAAAAGACGAAGTCGCTCTTAGAGACTTTAAAACACAAGAAGATCGTATTACATTTAGTAATGTGTATGACGCATTTACTAATCGTGGTCTTATGACTGACGCAGAAGGAACTTCAGAGTTCTTCGAGCTTAAGGATTTAATTACTACACAAGATTTAACTCGCTTTATTCCTCAAACAGTAGAAACTATTGTTCGTGAAGCAATCGAGCCTAACCTTTTCATCGTTGATAAACTCTTCCAAGAGATCAACATTCCTCGCGGATCTAGAATTCAAATTGGTGCTATCGGTGCTATGGAAGCTGGACGTGTTGGACAAGGTGGAGAATATCCTGAAAGATTCGTTGATCTTGATGGTGGAGATATGGTAGCACTTACTACTGATAAACACGGTTTGAAGATTTCTTTAACTGAAGAAGTTTTACAAGAGAATCTGTTTGATGTAGTTGGTATTTGGCTACGTGCTGCTGGACGTGCACTTGCTCGTCACAAAGAACGTGCTGCTGCTAAATTGATTAATGAAATGGGATATGATGTTTATGATAACCTTGATCCTACTAATTCATACATTGGAACAACTACTGGTAGAGATATCACTGGAATACCTAATGGCTCAATGACTGTAAATGACATCTTCGAAATGTACACTTACTTAATGCATAGAGGATTTAATCCTGACACTATCATGATGCACCCACTTGCGTGGAAAACATTCATGTGTGATACTGAAATGCGTGAAGTTGTACTTGCTGGCTCTACCGTTAACTCATATAAAAATCCAAATGGTTCTTATGCTGAGGGATGGAAAACTGGACATCAAGGACTTGGAGTAAGATCTAAGGCTACTGGTCAAGGTGAGACTTCTGGTAATACTACTAAAGGAGCATACGGATGGACTCAAACATTGAATCCACTTGGAGCTACTTTTAATATTGCGCCTTCATATCTTCCTACGCCTCTTGAAGTACTTGTTACTCCATATGTTACTTTTAACTATGGTGCAAGATCTCAAGGTGGAGCTGGTAATGAAACTACTAAAGGTTCTACTTCAACAATCGTTATGGTTGATAGTTCTAACTGTGGTCTTATTGGACAATCTATGCCTGTAACTATGGACAGATGGTCTGATCCAGAACGTGACATTGAAAACATTAAACTTAAAGAGATGTGGGGACTTGCATTACTTGAACAAGGTAAAGCAATTTCTGTCGCTAGAAATATTTCTACTGATAGAAACTACAACTTTGAGAATGCTAACAACGTTTCACTTGAAGAGATTGACAGAGATGTTAAACCATCAGGTATGCTGTAAGCTACTAAAGTTTAATCTATAATATTAAGGAGACTTCTTTCGAGGTCTCCTTTTTTTGTTCTTATTTAATATAATGCTATACTATATCTGAACCGTATAACTTAAATAGGAGGTTCATATGGCTAGAACAAGTAACAAAAATGCAAATGATATTAAACTACCAAAATATTTAAAACTTAATAAAGGCACAATGTGGTTTGACACATTAGGTGCGAACTGCTCAAACATCAGATTATCTAATACTACTACTAAATTTGTTGGTAGAGGATTTGTATCAGATCAAGAACATGAAGAGTTTATGGCTACTGGTCAAAGTATGCAACATGAGATCGCTAGAGATGAAAATAATAATGATAGCTCTGAACATGGACAATATGGTAAAGTTCAAATTGATGATAATAGTTTCTTTGAAACTGCTACTGTTGAAAAATCTAAACTAGCAAATATTATGACTGCTTATAAAAATGGTATATTAGTAGCGTACGATCCAGAGAACCCACCTGTTCAAGTTGAACGAGTAATTAAAAAGAACTTTTCATTTAAGAAAAACTCTGGCAATGGAACTGATGGTGATATTATTTTCACTGGTACAAATAAACATATGTATGATAAGTTGAATAATGCTAAGCATGATGACTTAATGCAGTTTATTGAGAACGCGCCAATGTCTGCCAGAAATAACTTAATGGATTTATATGACTATGAGCTTAGTGGATATAACAGAATTAATAGACCTAGAGATACTGTATTAGATGCTCTTAAATCTAAGCTAAATGCATTTGGGCCTGGCATGTCTTCTATTACTGTAGAAGAATTTGATAACGAATAAAGGATTTTAATATGTATGACTTACTAGTCTCAGGACATTATCCAAATATAAATGAAAAGGACGTTGAAAGAAACGCCACAGTACAAATATATCTTAATGATGTAATAGATACTACTTCTGTTAAATATAATAATATTGTATTAGTTGATAATCTATATAATCCCGTACGCGGAACTGTTGGATTTGAGTACACTAATAAAGGTACTCCTTCTGGAGTTGCTACTATTTTAACATTTACGCCGGAGTCGTATCTTGATCCTGAAACTAGTTATTCTGTTTATGTAAATAAATATCCTGATAGTGTTAAATCTATTAATGCTGGATTTATACAAGATACATATATATATACTTTCTCTACGGGGATTGGTACTTTAGATAATACCGATCCTACGTATGAGGAACAGCTCCAATTAGATTTAGCAGCAGCGATTGCTAGAGAAGATTGGTGTGAAGCAGCAAGAATACAAGCTATTTTAGATGGAGATGATGCGTCGTGCTCTATACCAATAGTCGTACCAGAAACTGATATTCCTGACTATTTAATATTATCTGATACATATCCACGCCATCAAGACTCTGATATCCCTATGGCTAATTTAAGATTTATTAAGTTAGAATTTAATGATATTATGCCAGCCAGTGGTATTGATTATAACAGTTACATTTCTGTTATTACTAAAAATGTATTGGAGTAAACTATGTCTGGAAATTTAACATTTTATAAAACACCTGAACCAATGTATGAATTAATCTTTGATTATTCTAATCTATTAAATCCTGGTGAAACGCTGAGAGATAGTATCGTCTACGTTAATGGCACTGAGATAAGTGGCTCATATGACGAGAGATACGCTAGATATCTTGCTAGCACTGGAAACTATGATACTGTCTTCACCTATGATCAAGAACTATATGATAATGAAACTATATTACTTAAAGTAAGTAGTGGCGTATTGAACTCAGGTTATAATGTAACAGTGTCTGGTATAACTAATAGACGAGTAGAGTATGGTAGATCAATTGATGTGATTATTGATGACTACGCTTATCCTGATGTATATAATAACTTTGAATATAGATACCTTGTAGATTTAAATAATGTATATATATTACCTGCCCTGTATAATGATAGAGCTACCTTTCAATATAACACAGAGTATACTGTAATGATTAATGATCAGATAAAAAGTATAACGCCATTGTATATGCAAGCGCCTAAATCATTTTGGTTTACTAGTAAATATTGTCCTATGTTTACATACGCTAATTCTATTATCTTATTACTTGGCCCTGAAGCTGAGAAGTTCACATTAGATACTATTAATAGATATATACATAGAACATCTAAAGAAGCTATTGACTTAATGAACCTTGGTGTTAATTGTACTGGTGGTATGAAAATTAGATATGACTATTATGGTTGTACACCAGAAGGAGTTCCGTATAATCTTAGACGTTATGTTGAATGTAAAGTTGCTTACGACTTACTAAATCTATTAGATAGATTAAGAACAGTTGGCGGTAGTGACGGTGGTCAAACTAAATCACTTGGTGACATGTCTATTAAATATGGTGGCAGTAGTGGTAGCTCTGGTTCAAATGATGGACCTAAGAAAGATCTTTATGATTGCTTTACAGGCCTAATGGGTATTCTTAGTAATGGTCCTACTTTATGTGGAACCGGCGCAGGTATCAATAATGGTGTGCGCGGTAAGTATGACGGCACTAAAGGATTTGTACATCCTACCCGGGATAATCATAATAGAATTCAACATCCACCTATTCCAGCTAATGGTCCGTGGTATGGTAATGGTAATACTAGATATCCTGGCAAGGGAGGTTTCTAATGGACTTCTTTATAGATCCTACTAGCACAACAGATGAAGATATTCAAAATAGTTACTATCCCGGATTAGACTCTGAAGCAGATGGAATTGATCTTAGAATTGAAATGAACAGAATCTTATATGGTTCTGTTCTTAAAAAACCATTAGGTCATTGGGTTATAGCTAGAGTATTTGCTGGCGATGTGAAATCACCATACTTTAATGAATATTCTAAAGAAGGAGTAATGGGACCATCTCATCCTTTTAAAGATTATCTAGTACGAGCAAGACGAGCGCCATCTAGATTAACTCGTAGTGGCTTAGATCCAATTAAATCAGCTGAGATAAGTCAACATAAATTTTCATATTACTTTGAATGGACGGTACCACTTCGTGATGGTGATCAAATATTTGAAATAGAAAATGCGGACCATAGAACTAAACCAACTAACATTATACTTAAAGAAAAGTATGATATAGATAGAGCGTATCCATATAGACTTGAAAATGGCAACGTACAATATCTTCAATGTGTTTGTAAATATAATAACATCACGTACTAAGGAGATTATATGGTTATTAATGAAACGTTTTTAAAAAATGCAGGACTGAATACTGGAATAGAATCTGACTTACAATTTGTAGTATTAGATACAGCCAGTAATGAAGTTATTCATAGTCACTATAATGCTAATCATAGTAAGAGCACTGGTAGTATTCAAAGTATATTAGAAATGAATATGCTTATGACTAAATCGCTTGCTATTATTAATCCAGGATTAGTGTTCTCACCTGACTTCCCAGACTATCTATTATCTGAAGATGATCCAAAGTATATGGAAACTATCCCTATGATAACTGAAGCGCTATATAAAGTAATGCCTCATTTTAGAGACGATTTATATAAAAGAGACTATGGCCATAATAGTACTTGTATGAGTGGTGTGATTTATCATATTAATCATACAAACTCCACTAGTGGTTTTTATGAGGAAGTGTTTTATGATCCTAAGAATGACCATCAGGTATGTAGTCAAGATAAAGTTTTATATCCTGCGCCACATATAACTTGGAGTATAGTTAGACAAGAACCTGGTACTGTAAGTGGTACTCCTTTCAGAGGCACACAAGAAATTAAACCAAGACAGAGAGATCTAGTATTAGTATTTGATAAAGAATACAAGTCTATATTAGAAACACATAGTGATAATAAATTTATAGAAAAAGGCGATAAACTATACAAGTACATAAAAGTCCAAGGGCAATTTATGGACAATTTAGTTCAATATAATATGTGGTGTAGATCTCATTGGGAAGTAGAAGAATTAACTGACTGGTTCCAAAGACGGTACATGTTACCGTACACTGGTATGTTTAGAGAGGCTGGCGTTAATAATTTATATTTTAATAGAAGAGTACGCGATGATACTATGCTTCAAATGAAAACAAGATATCATCTCCGTTCTATACTATACTATGTTAGAACTGAACACATATATAATGAAACTATTATGCCAATAACTAGAATAGATGTTGATATAGATACATTAGCTACAACTAATGAATTTACCATTAACACTGAATTAGCCAACTATTACGACAGAATTGTTGATCGTTGGCATTTGAATAAATAAAACGTAGGAGTAAATAATGGCTAGAGAATACGCAATTCCAAGCTCTTCAACTATTTTACAAGACTTTGGGTTAGCTGTAACCAGCCCACCTACCTCTAGAAATAGACGAGTTGTTATCATTGGTACGGCTGAAGATGGTCCACTTTATGAACCTGTAGTTGTTGATGTCCCACAAGATTCTGAATTTGTGTGGGGAAGACAGTCACAAGGTGACTTAGTAAGAGGAATATTTGAATGTTGGAACTCACAAGGTGATAATCAAAACGTTGTAGGTGTACGCATAGGTAATGCTAAAACCTCTCTCCTTGAATTAGGTGAGATAAATTCGACTGAAATAGATGAAGAAAATAGTGATACTAATATCACATCATTAAGATTAACTGGTAGATTCCCTGGTCCAATATACGACCAGATAACTGTTCAATATGATACTGGAATAAATCACGCTGGTGATGTTTCTATTTATAATCCTAAAACAGGATTATATTCATACTTCACTGTGGATAGACAGAATCCATATAATTCATCTGCTCAAGCACATAATATCGCTGAACTAGTTGATTCTATTAATTTAGACAGAAACTGTAGTTCAGTACTTACTGCTGAATATGATGAGTTAAATACTAATTTTGAATTAGCGATCTCTGGTACGACACCTGGTGTTATCCAAAGTGAAACTAATGTTAGATTTGATCTACAACGTATCCTAGCTGAATCAGGTGTTATCGTTGATGGTGACGATGCGTTCCTTGTAACTAACCCTGATCTTCCTTATGGACTTAATGATGTTGATTCTCACAAGAATTTAACTATTGCTAATAATCTTATTAGACTTATTGACGTTGAAACCGTTGGTGTGTCTGAATGGATGAAGCAAGACTTTAAAGGTAATACTACTGAATTAGAATTCCTACCATTAGATGGTAAGGGTACTGCTAGATGGGATTCTATCCAAGCAATGAAAGATTACGATGGTGATTCTAAATGGATTACTAATCCATCTGGTGAAGCAGTTGTATCTGAATTCATCTACACTGTAGACAATATGTTAATCAATGAAATTCCAACTGACTATAAAGGTTACGACGAACAGAATACATTTAACTTTAGTATTGATCTTCCTTTTGATGATACTGAATCTCCATACATTTCTTCTGCACCTCTTGATAGTGGCGTAGTTAGAACATATCTATCTGGTACTCTTGGTTATGAAGACTATGCTGGTGTAGGTGGAGTAGCAAGTGGACTATTCGAAGATGCTAGATGTCTTGGTATTGAAGATAAAGCTGATGAATTTACTGGTGAAGATTATAGACCATATGGCGCTTTACGTCTATGGGTATCTAATGATATTGCTCCTGAAGGAACTTGGACTGAGCTTCCATATCATCCTCAATCAGGTGTGTATATTTCAGAGTTCGTTGAAGCGACTGCTGGTAGTGATGCAAAAGCTGTATTCTCTATTGGTACTGAGTTATATGCTACTATGATTTCAGGTGAATATGTTCCTAGTGCAGCATTGAGTGGTTTATTTGATGGTACGGCTTCAGCTGAAGTTTCATTCGATACTGGTATTCCTAATGTTGATGCGGTAAAATGGTCTAACATGACTGATTTGATTGATACTGATGGTTTTATTAAAGACCAATCATTTATCAGAGTAACTGGTAATACTGTTAAAAGTTTCATTAGTGAAGTGGAAACGCTTTCTCAACTTGAAGCAATTGCTAGTCCTACTCCAACTCATTATTTTATCAGAGGACAAGAGATGATTCTTAATTCTTCTGCTCCTTTCCCAATGGTTTTCAATTACGGGACAAGAATTAAATATGAGATTGATACTACTGTATCATTATCTGATGCGTCTGCTGGAGAGATTACTTTCCCAGATCAATATGTATTACCTGGACCAGGCGGTGGACCACTACAAAATGATGTAGTAAGTCATATCAGATTCAATTATGAATATATGCCTAACTGGCCTGCTATTACTTCTAAAGCTAAATCTTTATATGGTGGGACTACTGGTTCTAAAATAACTACTAAAGAACGCGAAGAAGAATTTAGAAAAGCATATGATTATCTTCGTAACTTTGAAGGTGATATCTGGGTGCCTATGGGTGCGTACATTGATGAGATTAAACAAGACTATAGTGAAACTACTGGTCTACTTGAAGATATGACAAACTCATACGCTCAAGATATAGAGGACTTCCTAGAAGAACAATCTATTAATCTTTATCAACCGCATGCTGTTCTTGGTGTAACAACTATTGACGGTACTACACTTGGTGAGCGCGATGCTTGGGTAGAAAACTTAACTGAATATGACATTGACGATCCTACAAGAGGCGCTAATGTTATGAATAGTATTCAGAATAAGTTTATGTCTGTTGCGTCATTTGAACCTGTGTTCCTAAACACTGGTAGAGGTCAACCTTATAGTGCTAATGGGCAAGCAGCTTACGCTGGATTAATTGCTTCATTACCTTATGATATCTCTCCAACAAATAAAGCTATACCTGGTATCTACGCAACTAGATTTCCATTATCAATGGGTCAACTAGAAGCACTTAATGGTAACAGATATGTTACATTAAAAACTTCTGACGTGAGAACTCCTGTTATTGTCAATGACATTACAGCTGCTCCACTTGGTTCTGATTTTGTGAACTGGTCAATCTTCTCAATTACTAAAGAAGCTGCTGATAGAATTAAACGCCTAGCGGATAATTACATTGGTAGACCAAATAGTATTGAAGTAAGAAATGCGTTAGATCAAGACATCTCAAATATCCTAAAAGGTATGGCTGGTGTTCAGGCATTTAACTTTAGTATTGCTAGTACCATTGAACAACAAGTTCTTGGTGTTATCGAAATAGATCTCGTGATTGTTCCTGTGTTCACTATCAAGAAAATAAGAACAACAATTAAGCTTAGACGTAACGTCGCTCTAGGCTAATATGTTTGCTGGGGGCCCGCAAAAGCTCCCAGCATTTTAACTATAAAGGTGTGTAATTATGAGTAACTTCTCAGATACTTTAACACAAACATATAATGCGCATGCTGGTACGGACATAATTGCCACTCTAAATGGTGTTGTTCTTGGTAACCTTAACGGTATATCTTTTTCAACTACTCGTGAGAAAGCTCCAGTTTATACATTAGGAAATGTAGATGCTGTTGCTTTTGGTCGTGGTAAACGTGGTCACGCTGGATCAATGATTTTTACAAATTTTGATAGACATGCATTATATGATGTAAAAGCAGAATTAGCGGGTACCGCTCAGGAATTATCTTACTACGCAAAAGGTAGTGATATCCCTGCAGGTGGACGCTCAAAACTTTTAGGTAATCAACAGTATGAAGGAGACTTGTCAGCGCTAGGTGTTTCAAAAAAAGTAGCAGCTAACTATTCTGACCAAATCCCTCCATTTACTATTACCCTAACTGGACAAAACGAATATGGCTCGACGTCAGTAATGGCGTTACTTGGTGTGGAATTCATTAACGAAGGTTCTGGTATCTCTATTGATGATATCGTTACTGAAACGCAAATGACATTCGTAGCAAGAGCTATCCAAACTTGGCAACCATTATTTGGTGGTGACTTGAAAGCATTCGACCCTGCGGTCATTGGTGCTAATAGTCCTTTAGCTGCTGTACGTTCTGCGTGGGCTGCTAAGGATCAACGTGGTCCAAGCTCTTAATTAAAATATGGTTCGTTTTAATATGACATAGGGCCGAATGGCCCTATATCATTAATATAGAAGATTTAGGTGGAAACAAATGGCAAACGCTTTTCAAGATGCAGCTTTAGATAGTGTTAATAAAATCAAAAATGGTGTCGATAGAGAAGGATTGTCTTTCTTACAATCTGGGCCTCAAGATACTACCATGGATTATGGTTTAACGCCCTCTTCATTAGTTTATAGTTCAGCTGAATCATCATTCAGTGGAACAGATTGCGTTGTATCTATTGTATATAATGAACATATTGTGATACTTGGAAATGTTGAAACAGTTTCTTACTCTATTCATAGAGATAAGGCACCCGTAAGAACGCTTGGTAGAACATATGCTAAGAATTATACTAGAGGACAAAGAACTATCGCTGGTAGTCTTATCTTTGTACAATTTGATGAATCCCCACTATATAAATTATATGAATTCTTTAATAAGAAATTAGAGAACGCTCATAGATTTAGCTCGCCTCTATCTGATGAAATTCCTCCTTTTGATATGATGTTAATGTTCAGTAATGAATATGGATTTAACTCTATCATACGACTGTATGGGATTGAAATAGTAGACGAAGGCGCAACCTTCAGTATTAATGATATATACTCAGAAAACGTAATGCAATTTATTGCTAAGGATATTGATCCTATGGTTTCTTCTGGTAAGAAAGGATCATTCCAGCGATTACTTTATCAAAGAATGACTCAAGGTAAAATACTTGATGAACATTATAACTCAATGTTAAAATATAGACAAAAATTAGAAACAGATTTAGCTAATGTTCAATTAGAATTAAAAAGTGTATCTGGGGCAGGTAGAAACTTACGCCAACGTAGTACTGAAAGAGCTGTTGAAACTAATGACGAAATATATGCGGCAAGAGCATTATATAATAAAATAAATGGTAAAGCTGATAGAATCAAAAATGAAATAATCAGAATGAATGACAGCATCATAAAATATGAAAAAACTAAAATGACATGGGATTTAAATTCTTCTCAAGAATCTAATTACGCTGGCGATACAGCAATATTTCCACAAGATAACTAAGGACTAATAGCATGAGTATAAATACAAACGTGATGCAGACTAATGCACAAAATCAATATGACGCGTATAGCAGTGCCACACGAGAAGCTGATGCTTATCTTACCGATTTAAGAGAACGAGCTAAAACTGATCCTTCTGCAAGAACTGAACTTAATAGACGTATCGCTAGAGATAATCCTGATATGCATGGGTACTATAATGAGAACGGCGCATATAATATTACTGATTCTCGCCACTATGCTAATAGTCAAACGCGAGCAAGAAACCGCGAAGATAGGCATAACGCTAACGCACTTGATAGATCTAATAGACATGCTCGTAGAAATAATGATAGAAGACTTAGAAATGATAGGCATAATGAGAGAGATAAGTATAGAGAAACTGGTGAAAAATTAAATGCATCAAATATCGCATTAGAAAAACAATTAACACAACAAGCCCGTAGTGCACAAGCTGCTCCAAATGAATACAGTGATAGATATAACTACGAAACATATAAGTATGATTACTATTCTGGTTCTCAAGCTAAAGTATTTATGGGAGATATCTGGGTTGATGATATCGTAACAATTCAATATAGCATTAGACAGACTAAAGAGCCTATCTATGGTTATGCTTCACAAAACTATGACGCTGTAGCTATGGGTACTGTTCTTGGTGAAGGTACTATGGTTGTCGCATTCAAAGAAGTTGGATATCTAAATGTTATTCGTTCATATCTTATGGAACAATCTAAAGGAGTTGGTCAAGCTCAACGAAATCTTGCTGAACGAACTGAGACTGATTCATCTAATACTAGTCAGTATAAAGCTAACATACATGGCACGACTAATCCTGGTTTAATTAGAAAAAGTGAAACTATTGAAAATGTACTAGATCAATTAAACGATGCAGACCTTGGAGTAGACGCTAATGGCAATCCTCGTAATATAGAACGAGCTAATAATAATGTTAATTTCGCAGCTGGACCAATAGGTCGAGCAAGTGGTAGAAATAATAAAGACTTTGAAGACGCAGCGGAGGTACTAGAAGACCTTATCTGGGGTGATTCCAACGGTAAGCCACTAGACACGATTGGACAGGGTAAAGAGGGCTTATTACGAGCTGATGAATTTGATTATATTAGTAATAAAAAAGGTGCGATGGAAGGAATCAAATCTGCTAGAGGAAATAACTATGAAGATGTAACTAATATCTTAATCACATTTGGTGACATGACAGATAAACGTGCTGAACATACTCTCTATGCTTTAAATGATATTCACTTTACTGGACAGTCTGTTCAAGTAAGTCCTACTGGTGAGCCTATAGCTGAAGTGTATAACTTCTTTTTTAGAGATATTAACAAATCAATTAATACAAGATCATATAGAATTAATCCAGTTAAATTTAATATTGGAACTGATGAAGAATTCTATCTTAGTACATTACAATCTGTATCTGATATGCTTAATGATCCTGAAAAGGCAATTGAAATAATGTTACAGTCTGCTAAAATAGATGGCACGTGGCATTCTCAAAATAATCTAAGGATATCTGACGATATTATAGATGTGCAAAATGGTACTCCAGAAAAATTAAATAGACTTATAGAGGAATCAATTGCTGCTTTTCTATTTGATAACAGCGACATATATGAACAGCTAGCTGATGCTTCTGAATTAGCAGTTACTATAATTGACGTTGATGCTTTATCTAATGATAATAAACTACTAAACTATGTATTAGAACGCGTTGGAGAATTTGGCGCAAACTTTAAAGTTGTATCTCCTACGTCATCACCTTATCAAATTGTAGATCTTATTAAACGTGAAGACTTCTTTAGAGGTGGCGCTATTGACCCTATTGCTGACTCAGCTAATCCTCAAGATGAATCATTACGTACATATCCTGAGCTTGTTAATACTACGCCTGCTACTCAAGCGCAAGCTGATGCTAGAACTGCTAGCGAACGAGGACAAGATCGTCTAGAAATTTATAACCTTCATCTGGATACTTTTTCGCAACAACAACAAAATGATATTGCTAATACTGCTAGTAGACAATTAAATACGCTAAAAGCTGGATTAACTGCTGCTGAAATTAGTGCTAAGTATGGTGGTCAAACGGAACAAGAAATATTATTTGATTTACAATTAGCATTAATGCGCGATACGAATGTTATTGATTTACTAGCGCAAGATAGAGTTGATAGAGAAAAGATAGCTCGTGAGCAAAGTACTGAATTAGATGTTAATACTTCTATTGAAGCAGTAAGAGCTAAACTTAATGATACTAGTAATCCTGAATTGCTTGAAAAATTTACAACATTATCTGAGACTAATCTAGAAGGTAAAAGTCCTAGAGAGTTATGGGTTATTAGTCAAGACCTACAGAGAATCAATAACGAAATTTATGCGAGACGAACTGCTGGTGGAATATTTACTAATAATACTACATACCAAAATGATCCTTTACTTCTGCAGGAGAATG
>Ga0233414_10000456_pt1 | contig 17145 bp, 17 predicted proteins | sample Na_anoxic_10_MG_FD_189020 | JGI IMG/M metagenome (GOLD analysis project Ga0233414, IMG submission 189020) | Seawater microbial communities from Saanich Inlet, British Columbia, Canada - Na_anoxic_10_MG | ecosystem: Environmental > Aquatic > Marine > Inlet | place: Canada: British Columbia... | reverse complement strand
ATGATATTTTTAATAATCATTACTTTGTGAATTTATAAAAGACTTCTTTTTTATGCCATTCCAACGTTTCTGGATGCGTGCAGGAGTTCTCTTCTTCAGGAAGATTGATCTGCATCCCATTCATATCGAGTATCGGAAATTTACAATTCCCTAATCGCCACTGCTTTATATTCCCCAATGAGCCTCTCATCTGCAAAGCTGAAGTAGCTGTTATCTCCGATAATAATGTGGTCGAAAAAGCCGATACCCGTCGCCTTGGCTGTTCATGATAGCTATAATGAGCTAGGAGCTGAAAGTTCAAAGCTGAAAGCTTCCTATTATTGAACCTATTCCCAAACCCTCATTGATTATGACTATTTGTAGCTCACAAATTATCCACAAATGTTTTTGTGGACCATGAATGCGACACAAATGTATTTGCGGCTCATAATTATTATAATTTGATACACAAATAATTTTGTGGATAACGAATGGATATTTTGTTATCTACAAATTGCCTTGAAGATAATTCATGGTACTTAAAAAGCCTCGTGTCATTTCGTTCTGCTTCCCTTGCTTATGGGCCTGATTTTTTCTTCGTCACGTAGAAGGGAAAAAACATGTCGAAGCTTCCTGGTGGCCCGGCTTTCATTGATTGTTTCAATCACCTGGAATGGGAGATTTAAACAAGGCTTCTCTTTTACTGCGCCATCTTCATTGTACTGCCCGGGCCAGACAAGTTCTGTTTTGGTGCTATCAATCTTGGCCACGCTTATGCTCTTATTGCTGAGAATTATCTTCTCTGAACGTGAATCGCTTCTTCAGGCTGTTCGCAGCGGAAAAGGGGATAACATTTTCGTGCTGGAGCCTTCCAACGATAACGCCGGGGGCAATAGCTATCTCTTTTGCGAATTTCTGGATTACAGATTCGTCGAATCGATCAGTATCAAGGAAAGCCTGATATTTTTTCGGAGGAACGAGAAGATCTTGGGCAAACCGATTCGCCTCCTGTTCCTTTTCACTGCCGCCTATTTCTCGGCATCCCTCACCTTCAGCTTCTATAAAAACATCCTTTTTATCATGAAAAATGATGTGGCCCGCCTCGTGGAAAAACGTGAACCATAGATGGTCGTCACTTTTGCCCCGGAGACTCAGTTGAATAAGCGCCTTTTTGGTGCCTAACCATCGCGTGGCGCCATAGAGATGGGTGCCGGGCAGTTCAGTGACAAAAACAACGGCCACACCTGCCTCAGCACAGAGCTTTCTCATTTCCGGTTCAAAAACATCCGGAGATTCCTCAGTGAGTCCTCGGATTTTATTGAGGGCTGCGTGAAATGTCTTTTCATTGTAGGTTTGACATTCTATCTTCAAAGCCTCAATTTCGCCCTTTCGCAGCCAGGCGGCAACAGCGGCAGGTTTACTCTGAAATGCTGACGACTGCCGATAAGCAGCTTGTGGGTTCTCCCAGATAACTTTCCATTCGTTGACTCCCGCCACACCAAAGAAATTGAATAGGGCACTCAGCTTTTCTACATCAGATTTCAGTTTTTGGAGCCAGCCTCTCTTTATAAGGGAGGTTATAGGGAATGATTTAAGCCACTGTTTTTGGGATTCAAGCCGCTCCTCTTCTCTGAATCGGGCTAGGGTTTCCTGATAGCTCCGTTCGAGATTATTCCAGAAGGAGGCTGGAACTCCAAGAGCTCTCTCCAGCTGAATTGCTGTATCGGGTATAATGGCGGTCTTCCCCTTTATTATCTCATTGATGGTTTTTTTAGGTCGTCCGGTCCTCTGTGCGAGCTCAGCCTGGGTCATGCCAAGGGACTCGATTGTTTCCTTAAGCGTTTCTCCAGGAGGCACTGCGTAATTCGGCCTAAAGGCATTTTTTTCTGTTTTAGCCATGTGTGTCCTTCACTTTCAATATTTTAATCTTAGTTATTTTCTTCCAGTCAAGGCCCCCATCCTCTTTTCGAGGCGGATCTTCGTAATCTGGTTTAATCAACAGTCGATAGGGTTGTTTGATGTCGAGAGAAATCTGGCCTGCCAGGTTTCCAGATAACTCATGCGCCCGTAACTGGGGTAGAGTTTTCAGTGTTTCAAGATTCTCTGCTGCCTGGAGCTCAAAGAGCCTCTGCTGGATCTTTTTCGCTTGCTCAGCCCCATATCTTCGAATGAGGGTCCTTTCATCTGAAAGGTCTTTTTTAGATTTCTTGTTTCTAAAAGAAATATCCATCTTTACCACAAATGTCAAGAAAAAAATTAACCCCAAAGGTTAATTTATTTATGAATATGTCATCAGAAACTTCCTTTGCTTTTGCAACAATCCCTCAAATCGCACTCTTTACAAATGCTTCTGTCAGGCGCCTTATCAATTGTAACCTTCCTATCCAGGATGCATTTCACCGCTTTATCAAAATGGGCTCCTGCCTGATCAACAATCTGGGATTCATAAAGGTACATAGCTGCTGGTAATAGGAATGGATACGCTCGTCATTTTCTTTGGGCCGAGGTTAGGCCAAAATCGTTACATTATGAAAATCTGATTTTCAGAACCAGATATTCTTTTAAGTCGGCTGATATAATCGTTGAAAATGACATTTTTACAATTCCCTAATTGCCACTGCTTTATATTCACCAATGAGTCCTTCATCTGCAAAGCTGAAGTAAGAGTTGTCACCGATAATGATGTGATCAAAGAAGCTGATGCCGGTTGCCTTGGCTGCCATCATGAGGCTTTTGGTAAATTTCTTATCAGCGTCACTCGGGGTTATAGCACCAGACGGGTGATTGTGCGCAACAATAATCGATGGGGCATTATAGCGAATTGCCATCTGGATAATATCCCGAATGTATGGATTGGCCTGATCAACCGTGCCCGTTCGCTTTCGCCGATTAGCATCCCTATGTTGAGAAACGCCCGGAACTCGAAAATTCCGAGTTGAGGGATTTTTATGTTCACGAAATCTGTTTCGTTAACACCCTGCCTCGATATCTCTAACTTAAATGATTTCAATCGGTTATCGCGTAAAACCTCGTAACCGTTTTGGCGCAGTTCTTCGCCGAATTTCTCAATGTAATTGTCGATCGTCCGGGGTGTGACCTCGAAAAAAGCTGATACCTGCTCCTTAAGCACCACAGTTTTTCCTTCAAAAGGGATGCCTTTGATGCGTGTCGCCTTCTCTATTTCCTGCAAAGCATAGGGATTATTAAGTATATTCTGGCGATCAACCTGCGAAACGGTCAGGTCTTTTTTGTCTTTTTTGCTTTTCTCACTCATTTCATGTTTCCTCACAGGCTTTTCACATCATTAATCAACGGGTCATCAACGGACCAAATCTTCGTTTGACTCATGTTCCGTTTTTCTTGGTTAACAGCACGTGTCATTTACCCCGACCGCAGAAAGCCTGGCTTTAGCCGTGGATGAATGCCTTGATGGCCGGGATGTCGTGCCACTAAGTCCAGCAGTTCGCAAAGCGAATCTGCGGAACCAAGTGGCGCCACGGGATTTCCCTTGGGGCTCCACACAAATAGACGTAAAAAAGCTCCACGAACATTGCGTTGGTGGAGCTTTTTGAAAAAACCTCATGTTGGAATTGCAGATCCCCAGTGAAATAGGCTCACCCTGTTGAATCCCCAAAGGGGTTCCCGAAAAGTCGGGAAATTCCACTGGGCAAGCATTGCACGGGGCAGGCAAAATACCTCCTTGCCTTGAAGGGCTAAATTTATGTTGTGGTAAAGCTTACGTTTGTGGTTGGGGTTTGTCAAGGAAAGAAAGCCAGTATATGCGGGCAGCAAATAGCTCCCCAGTGAAATACGCTTCGCTGTTACAGGAGTAAATTACACGGGGTAAACATAGCTGATAGGGAATAAATTAGGCATTCACCGCGCGCTTGTTCCGCATATGCGGGGCTTCGTTAGGCGCAGAGTGCGCAAAGATAAACGCTTTGCTGCAATAATCGACGGGACATTATATTTGATGGCTGCCGACAAACGCAAACAACCCGCCCATAGCGCGAAGAAAGTCCTCAATCCGTGCGATGAGGGCGCGCTCCAGCTCGCGTTCGGAATGCTCTTCGCCCATTTCAAGAAAGTCGAAGGTGTATTCATCTTTCACGGCAAGCTTCGCCTGTGCACGCTGGCCTGGTTTCAGCGCCTTATCGAAATTGGTCTGGCCGAGTAAGGTCTTTTCGTAGCTCTGGTTTTCGATCTGGTGAACCAATACATTTTTCGACCAGCCGAACTTCCGGGTCATGCGGATGTAGAATTCACGTTCCAGAGGGTCTTTGCAGCGCGCCACAATAACCAGATTCTTACTCCAGCTAATTTCTCCAACCAGTGGTTGGAGTTTCTCGTTGTCATAATATTCCAGGTAAAACTGCCGCATATACCATAGATTTTGGACCGAGAATCCCTTAACTCCTGGAAATTCATTTTGCAGGTCACTAGCCAATTGTTCGACAACGGATTTGCCCCAACCCTCTCTGTTTTGCCGCTCGGCAATCAATTTTCCAATATCCCAGTAGAGTACGACCAGTTCCTTGTTGACTGCTTTGAGGGCTTCGTACTGGGCGGCACGCACCCGTTCCTTCACTTCTGATAGAAGCACGGCGTAATCGTCAGGCAATTTTTTCAAAAGTTTGCTCATATCCCCAACTCCTCAAAATTTCCGGCAATCTGCTCTGCCAGTTCCACCGCTTCAGCATTCAATTCATTAATCTCGGCGTGTATCGCGCGCATGGTTTCCTCGAAGTCGAAGTCCTCATCCACCTCTTCTGGCGCCACGCCCACATAGCGGCCCGGGGTGAGGCTCCAGTCGTTTTTTTCAATTTCATTGATACCAACCAGCTTGACCAGTCCCGCCACATCTCGCAGTTTTGCATCAGGGAAGCGTTCCTGAAGCCAGCGGGCCTGCCTGTAGAAATATCGCGCTTGTCTTAGCTGTTCCACGCAGGACTTTCGTTTTTCATCGAGGGGCTTTTTGGACTGATTGATCTCCTTTTTCGCCCAGAAATCGTTTTCACGTGCGTTCAGTTTCTTCTCGCACAGTTCAATGAGGCGAAACGCGAGCCTGCATATCTGGTCCGTCTGCCTTCCCAATTCCCGGCTTTTTTCGGCAACCGGCGCGGTGACTTCCGAGAACCGGCGCAGTCCCTCGTTGTCCCTGCCCGCAGAAGTCCAGGCAGCGTTTGCCGACTTAACAGTATCCTGAAATGCCTCAATGTTTTCCATTCAGTTGAATCCTTATTTTTCTTTTATAACTCCCGAATCGCCTTCATCTCATATTCTTCGATCAATCCTTCATCGGCAAAGCTGAAGTAGCTGTTGTCTCCGATAATAATGTGGTCGAAAAAGCCAATGCCGGTTGCCCTGGCCCCCATCATCAGGCTTTTTGTGAAAGCCTTGTCATCGTTGCTTGGGCTTACCGCACCGGATGGGTGATTGTGGGCGACAATAATCGACGGGGCATTATATTTGATGGCTGTCTGGATAATATCGCGGATATATGGATTTGCCCGGTCAACTGTGCCATAGTCGATATCAATCATATCTGATATGGCATTCCGTCTGTCGAGGAGGAGTAGCACAAACCGCTCTTTTTTTAGGTCTCTCATGAGGGGCATCAGGAAATTCGCAACATCAGATGATTTATTAATAGGACCTTCTAAAGCCTTCTCCTCGCTCAGCATCCTCCTACCCAGTTCAATGGCGGCCTTTATCTGGGCAATCTTTGCATTCTTGAGGCCGATGATTATTTTGAACTCTGATATGTCAACACCACTCATTGCCCGAAGGGATTTGAATTTATGGAGCACCTCTCTACCAATATCGACAGCGCTTTTTCCCGGCGCCCCTGTCCTGATTATAATGGCGAGTAGCTCAGCATTGCTCAAGGTATGCTCACCATATTTTAAGAGCTTTTCCCGCGGCCTGTCATCTTCCGACCATTCTCGAATTGGTATAGGGTATTTAGCTTCTTTTGTCATAATTAATCAGCCACCAAGACACTAAAATCATGTAATTTTTCAAGGGTTCAACCCCCGTTAAATCCGCCACAAGTCCGGCGGACAAGTACGCCCCAGTTGAATAAATTAAGGCCCCAGTGTAAAGGGGTCAAATCTGCTCTTGACTCATGTTCTGTTTTTCTTGGTTAACAGCACGTGTCATTTACCCCGACCGCAGAAAGCCTGGCTTTAGCCGTGGATGAATGCCTTGATGGCCGGGATGTCGTGCCACTAAGTCCAGCAGTTCGCAAAGCGAATCTGCGGAACCAAGTGGCGCCACGGGATTTCCCTTGGGGCTCCACACAAATAGACGTAAAAAAGCTCCACGAACACTAAGCTGGTGAAGCTTTTTGAAAAAACCTCATGTTGGAATTGCAGAGCAAAGCAGACTCCTTGAAGGGCTAAATTTATGTTGTGGTAAAGCTTACGTTTGTGGTTGGGGTTTGTCAAGGAAAGAAAGCCAGTATATGCGGGCAGCAAATAGCTCCCCAGTGAAATACGCTTCGCTGTTACAGGAGTAAATTACACGGGGTAAACATAGCTGATAGAGAATAAATTAGGCATTCACAGCGCACTTGTTCCGCATATGCGGGGCTTCGTTAGGCGCAGAGCGCCGAAAAATAAACGTTTTGCTGCAATAATCGACTGTTTTTGCTCACCCGGCATTGGGACTTCCCTTTACGTATGTGAGAGGTACGCACACTTGCAAATTGCAACTTTATTACATAGAGTGATGTGTATTCAGTCGTGCTTTTCTTCTGTGAGCTTAACCATATTTTAACTTGATGTGGTTTTACCCCGAGGGCAGAAAGCCACGGCTTTAGTCCCGACCTTTTGTGGTCGGGATTACAGTCGGGATGTCGTGCCACAAAATAAATCTTTTATCTATGTAGTGTCTGAACGAAAACCCCTCTTTATTGTCATTTTGACCAAAGGGAGAAATTTTATATTTCACAGAAATTTACAAACTGATAATTGAACGCCTGGAAAAACCGATATTTCCCCTCTCCTCGTGGGAGGGGATAAAGGGGAGGGGGAGGATAAGTGTTTGAAATATCAATTTTACTCACCCTCTTTCCAGCCCTCTCCCATCAAGGGAGAGGGACTATTTTTGCAGTTTGTAAATTTCTGATTTCAATAGTAATAATACGATAGGATTTCTCGCTACGCTCGAAATGACAGCTTTGGATAGTTTTCGTTCAGGCACTATGTAGACTTTTTTTCTCTATCAATCGTCTAATATTATAAAATGAGCGCAAATGATACAACCTATGGATGATGAGAGAAGAATTTTCAGTGAACTGGTTGAAAACTATCAAAAAAAGGTTTTTCAGGTGGCTGTAGGTATGCTTGGTAATAAAGATGAAGCCCTTGATATTACACAGGATGTTTTTGTCAAGGCACTCAGGTCGTATAAAAAATTTCGATTTAACGCATCCCCTGAGACATGGTTGATAAGAATAACTATAAACAGGGTGAGGGACTACCTTCGAAAAGAAAAATTAAGAAGACTTCTTTTTTTACGGCCTGGAAACATTTCAGATAAGCAAATAAATACAATGGCAGATAGTGAGCAATCACCCCAAGAAATTCTCAAAGAAAAACAATTACAGACTCATGTGAGGGCATTTCAAGATGGCCTCAAGGGAAGAGAAAAAGAGGTTTTTTCACTCAGGTTTGGCAACGATTACACCATCAAGGAAATTTCTGAATTAACCGGTATCAGCCAGAGTTCGATAAAGACCTATCTCTACAGGGCCTTAGACAAGGCCCAAAATTATCTTGCTGATTGGAAGGCAACATGAACAATATTCATCTGAGCAATAAAGAGATTTACTCCATGATCGTTGAACCGGATACGATCGATGAAAATCTCCAATTACACCTGAAAAAATGCCAGGATTGCCAAAAACGACTTAAGAGGATAAAGGGATTTTTAAAGGCCTATCAGGAAAAAATTGGGCATACAGAGATAAATTGGACAATAGAAAAGGGTAAAATCCTTTCAGCCGTATCTGACTATCAGGCCCCTGCATTAAGGCTGCGATGGGGAATGGCTGTAGTCATCTCATTTATAATAGTTATTTCTGCCGTTTTATTGCAACAGATCTATCTCCAACCAAATAATGGCAGCAAGATTGAAGAAACAGAATTACAAAAGGAAATTTGGTTGTTTCCAGATAGTATAGGTGAGGCGGAACTTCCTCAAAGCATAGCAGTTCTCACTGAGTGGGGGGGGGAAGATTTCCAACAATTTTTAAACTTTTTTTTACCAATAGAGGAGGAACGTAATGAAAAAACGGATTTTATTAATAACAGTCTTCGCATTAATAGCTTCGATCAGTCTATCTTTGCCTAATCTTTTAGCCTTTAATTCGCCTATGGAGAGTGGTAAATGGTGGTACAGGCAGGGTGTGAAAGATACATTACAGCTAACCTCTGATCAAATCGATAAGATAAATAAGATCTGGATGGACCACAAAAAACGCATCATTGATATCAAAGGTGATACAGAAAAGACCTATCTCGACTTAGAAAACATGATGTCCCAACCTATGACAGACAAACAGGAGGCCTATAAATTGGCAGAGAGGCTTGGTCAACTTCATTCCCAGCAGATTGAGAATCGTATTAAGAAGGCCATAGACATTCGCGAGGAACTTTCAATCGAACAATTTGAGAAACTTAAAGGCCTACGAAGGGAATTTACACGAAGGCTTAGAGAAAAAGGGCATCGAGCGGGCAAAAAAGCTCGAGCAAAACTCAATTAAAAATACTTTGAGGCTTGCGGGATATTCTATTAAGGTGGCAGTCCATAAGTAGAGCAACTCAATAACTACCAAGGCAAGCAATGCGCAGACTGATTCTTCTCGTAGCCATGGCTGTGGCTGTCAGCGTAGCTATTATACTTTATTTCTACGTTGGCAGCGATGGCAATCTGCCCTCTTTCCGCCTTACACAGGTTGAATCGGGGCCAATCATCAGCACAGTATCCTCCACCGGTACGGTCACTCCGGTTACTACAGTGCAGGTAGGCTCTCAGCTCTCTGGCCAGATCAGGGAATTGTACGTCGACTTCAACTCCAAGGTAGAGCAGGGGCAGGTTATCGCCCGGATCGATCCCGAAAACTTCGAGGTCCGAGTCCGCCAGGCAGATGCCGAGCTTGCCGTTGCACGTGCCAATGTGGCTATACAGAGGGCCGCCGTGGAACGCACGCAAGCAGAGCTTGAGAACGCATATGCGGCGCTCGCTGCAACCAAGGCCCAAACCGAAAAAGCTCGTGTGGTTCTCGTACATGCGAAACGTGATCTCGATCGCAAGAGGGCGCTTCACCAGCAAGCCATAATCTCAAAGAGCCAGATAGACGATGCAGTAGCTGCCCATGATCAGGCGCATGCCCAGCTCATTGCTGCAGAGGCACAGGAGCAAGCACAGGCCTCCATCGTCCTCTCCCGCAAAGCCCAGGTCAAGATGTCTCAGGCCCAGGTTGAACATGCCCTCGCACAGGTGAAGCAGCGAGAGGCCGCCCTACACAATAGCAAAATTGATTTGGAGCACACGGTTATTCGCTCACCTTTAGACGGCCTGGTAATACAGCGAAACGTGGATATTGGCCAGACCGTTGCGGCAAGTCTTCAGGCCCCAACGCTCTTCACGATCGCACAGGACCTTCGCAACATGCAGGTAGACACCAATGTAGACGAGGCTGACATCGGACGAATCCAGGTGGGCCAGCGTGTAACCTTCACTGTAGATGCCTTTCCAGGACGTGAATTCATCGGTCAGGTAGAGCAGATTCGCAAAGCGCCGCAGACTATCCAAAATGTGGTGACCTACACCGTTGTCGTAACCGCGGAAAATCAGGACCAGCATTTGTTGCCTGGCATGACCGCCAACGTGCAGTTAGTGATCGATGAACGCCAGGCGGTGCTCAAGGTATCGAACGCAGCCCTTCGATTTAGGCCGTCGAGTGCGAAAACAGACAAGGTGGCAGGAACGAATAGCATGGCGAAGGGCAGAATATCGAGTGGAGGAACAGGGCAGCAAGCGGAGCGGCTCAAACGACTCAACGAGGTGCTTGGGCTCAATAAAGATCAGCAGGCCCAGGTTCGCGCTATCTTTGCAGAGCAACGCGAGCGAATCATTGCCTTACGGAGACAAGGGGTAGCACTTGACGAGATTCGAACTGAAGTAAAGCGAATGTGGAAGCAGAGCAGCAGTGCCATCTCCGCGATCCTCACTCCAGAGCAGCGCGAAAAGTTCCACAAGATAGCTACGTCCAGGACAGCAAACCCCGTAAAGCGCGGGCGTGTCTGGTTGTTGGATAAGAACAGAACGCCTGTGCCGGTGGACATCATCACCGGGATCAGCGATGGCAGCTTCACCGAGATCGTTCGCGGAGACCTCAAGACCGGTCAGAAGATAATCGCTGGAATGAGTCAGCCCAGGCGGCGTTCCCCGGGCAGCGGGATGCGGCGGTTTGGATTTTAGAATGTCAAACCTTCTCCTCAAGACAAGTAATCTCACCAAGGACTACGCCTTAGGTTCCCAGGTAGTGCATGCACTCCGCGACATCTCCGTGGAGATCGAACAGGGGGAATTTGTGGCCATCATGGGGCCGTCCGGTTCTGGCAAGTCCACATTCATGCACCTGCTTGGTTGTTTAGACACGCCAACTACTGGCCATTATATCCTCGATGGAAACGACGCATCATCCCTTACCCGTGACGAGCTCGCAGAGACCAGAAACCGTAAGATCGGCTTCGTCTTTCAGAACTTCAATCTCCTTCCCCGGACAACAGCACTGGCAAACGTCGAGCTCCCGCTCAGGTATGCATCCACACCACGCCGCGGTCGCCGAGATGAAGCCAAAGCGGCGCTGGCTGAAGTGGGCCTTTCTGACCGCTCCCACCACCTTTCTTCCCAGCTCTCAGGAGGTGAGCAACAGCGTGTCTCCATTGCCAGGGCACTCGTGAACAAACCGGTGCTCCTTCTGGCAGATGAGCCGACTGGTGCACTTGACACACAAACTGGCGTTGAGATCATGTCACTGTTTCAGCGCCTCAATCACGAAGGAATCACCGTCGTGCTTGTAACCCACGAGCTTGAGATTGCACGGTTTTCGCGTCGTATACTTCGGTTTCGTGACGGAAGGCTTATCGGCGATGAGATGGTGAAACACCCAAATGCCGTGGAAAAGATGCGCTCCGGGATACTAACTGAGGAGTCAACGTCATGATGAGGCTCCTTGATCCCCTCCTCGATGCACTCCGTGCACTTCGGGCCAATGTGATGCGTAGCGTACTCACCACACTCGGTATCATTATCGGCGTGGCCGCGGTCATCATCATGGTATCGGTGGGAACCGGGGCAGAGGCGCGGGTGGCTAAGCTGATTCAAAGCCTTGGCTCTAACCTCATCATCGTGGGTCCCGGGACCAGCACCTCCGGAGGTGTACGGCTCGGGAGAGGTACCCGGCCAACCATAACGGAAGACGACGCTACTGCTATCCAGCACGAGGTTCCAGGTGTACACCTTGTTGCGCCCCATGTTCGGGGAAGCGGCCAGGTCGTGTTCGGCAATCTCAACTGGTCCACCCTCATCGAGGGCGTTACGCCCGAATACTTCGAGGTACGCGAGTGGACGATCGCTACCGGGCGGGCCTTTACCCCTGAGGAGGTGAAGGGCGCGGCAAAGGTGGTCCTTCTGGGCGAGGCAGTGGTTGAGAGTCTTTTTCCCGAACAGAATCCCTTGGGCCAGATCATTCGCATCAATCGTGTGCCATTCACAGTGGTCGGCGTACTCAAGGGCAAGGGTCAGTCTCCAATGGGTCGTGACCAGGACGATGTTGTTTTCATACCACTTTCCACCGCCAAGAAGCGTGTGCTGGGTGGCCGCAGGATTAGCGGCAAGATAGTGGGCGCCATCTTTGTGAAAGCACAAACCTCAGAGCTCGTCTCCGAGGTCGAAGAGCAGGTACGAGAACTGCTCCGCCAGCGACACCGCTTGAGGCCCGGTCAGGACGACGATTTCTTTATACGGAACCTCTCTCAAATTCTCGAGACACGTGCCGAGTCATCTCGGGCGATGGCACTGCTCCTCGCTGCAGTAGCCTCTGTATCGCTGGTGGTGGGTGGTATTGGTATCATGAACATTATGCTCGTTTCTGTTACCGAGCGCACGCGCGAGATTGGCCTCAGAATGGCTGTCGGTGCGAAGAGCGGCGACATTCTCGCTCAATTTTTGATCGAGGCGGTGACGCTTTCACTCATAGGCGGAATCATGGGTATTCTTATAGGCGCCGGCGGATCAATAGGTATCGCACTCATAAGCGACTGGCCCATAATAATTGAGATTCAATCAGTGATTCTCGCTTTCACTTTCTCAGCAGCGGTGGGCGTCTTCTTCGGCTTCTACCCGGCACGCAAGGCGGCGCGCCTTGACCCCATCGAGGCATTAAGGTATGAGTAGGTCGTATCAAAAGAGAGTTGAAAAATTCACTTCTTCATTGCAGCAGAATTTCCATTATTCAAAACAGGTTTGAAAGAAAAAATGTGTCAATAATGAGAGATCTATTTTCGGAGATATAGTTGAAAACTATCAGAAAAAAGTTTTTCAGGTGGTTGATTAGGGAATTAATCGAAAATCATGAAGACCCAAACTTTACAATGTAGTTTTTAAGAAGTTCGTTGTCATTGGGATTCATATCAATAAACTGGATTCCCATCCCCGGGGGCATTTTTTTGGTGCTCATATCTTGAGGCCTTATCCACACTACCTTGCCCTTGGTAGTGATTGCTTGGTTGCTGTCAGGAAGGTTGAATTCCAGATCTAAAAGGGAACCTACTGGTAAATTCTTTGTAGTATGAATAAATAGTCCACCTTCTCCAAGATTAGCAATATAGGACTTAAAAAAATCATCTGCCTTTTTGAAAGAGATACTAATCTTTCCGCTTACCCTTTTCCCATCTCGCTTGGGTAAAGAAACCAGACGCTGTGTGGTTTTTCTCAGCCTCCTCACAAGGTTGGTTACTATCTCTCTAAAATCTGAGTCTATTTGGTTAAATTCCTTATCTAAATAATCCTTATCCACTAACTCTAACACTGTGTCCTCAAGTGCAAGAGCAGTAGTGGATCTGGGAGAATGATCAATAAAACTCATCTCGCCAAAAATATCACCAGGCCCTAATATCTCCACAACAATCTCACTATCTTGAACCGTCTTGCTAATCTCCACCTTCCCTGAATGTAAAATATAAACAGCGGTTCCATAGCTACCTTCCTCAAATATAACATCCCCTGCCTTGTAGGTTTCTCTTTTAATCGTTAGAAACAATTGGATCTATCTCCTTTTTTTTAACTTCTTTAATTCGTGGATCACCTTCCTCACCTGATCCCTGGTATTCTTCAGGCTTCCCTCGTTATTTATGATGTAATCCGAAAGTAATTTCTTCTCCTCTATAGGAATCTGGGTCTGTAACCTTTTTTCTACCTCTTCTTGTATGAGAACGCCTCGTTGTACCGCTCTCTTAATTTGAATATCTCTCGATACATAAACTAGAATAACCTTATCAAATTTTTTTTTCAAACTCAATTCAAATAAAAGGGGAATATCTACAATAATAATAGCTTTTGGATCTTTCTTTTTAATATCCTTAATAAGGGTGTCCCTTTTCTCAAATATCCTTGGATGGGTAAAGCCTTCCAGGGCCTTTCGGCTCTTTGCATCAGAAAAGACAATTTCTGCAAGTTTAGAACGATTCAGGGTTCTGTCAGGAGATATGATCTCCGGACTAAAATAATCAACAATATCTCTCCAGGCAGGCGTATCAGGCTCCACAACAACACGGGCAAGATAATCAAAATCAATTACATATACCCCCTCATCTTTAAACATTTCTGCCACAGAACTTTTTCCACTCCCTATACCACCTGTCAATCCTATTATTATCATAATAAGTGCCTAAAGCCTGCCCTGGCGCGATAAGATGATAATAAGCTATTGTCCCTTTAATATTAAGGAACTGGAGCTATAAAATTTAGCCCTTGCATGCCAGGTCTGGGCCAGGGTGATCTAAAGTTTAACCCGCCGTAAGCCTGCCCGCCAGACGGCAGGCGGGTCTGGCGGGTAGAAATGCCTAAAGTTATCCTAAATCCTAAAACCAAGAATCCCTTATCTTTAAGCGCCTAAGTGAATAAATCCACCAAACCAATTAATTTCTTAGAAATACATATACAACGGACTACTGACAACTAACTACTGACATCATCTCTTCTTCAATAAGACATATGACGCACCTGTCCCTCCATCACAGGGCTTAGCAGTTACAAACGCCAGGACTATTTTTTTTAAAATGCCCCTTCTAAACCAAACCGGAAGCTCCCTCTTTATGGCTGGCTGATGATTAAGAGAGCCTAACCCTCTTCCGTGAATAATAAGCACACACCTCATACTTTTATGATAGCTCTTGATTATAAATTCATCAACAACAATTTCTGCCTCTTTTTTTGTCAAGCCATGCAGGTCAATATAATCCTGAATGGAAAATTCACCTCTTTTGAGTCTTTTCATAATCTTCGGACCAACACCAGAAACTGCTCCCTCCATATACTCATCACTGAAAGAAATATCCCAGGCGCTCGATTCTTTTACCAGGTTTGAAAAATCTTCTCCTGCCTTCTTATGAGGCTTAAAAGACCGTTCAGGTAACGTCTCTTCTTTTGCAAAGGCCATGATAATTTTGTTTTTATCATCCTTTAAGGGGATAACATCTTTCATTGCTGACTGAAAGAGATCCTCATTACTTTTTTCCCTATTGCTCTCAGATAGAGAATGTGGCAAAATAGGCTCTTTTCTTTTATCAATATCTTTAAAATCTTCACCTACGCCCTTAAATGGATTATCAAAAAACGTCCTGTCTTCTTCTTTTTTATTCCTTGTATGATGAATCTGTCCCTTTTTTTTCTTTCTTTTCATACCAATCTCATTGACTTTTTATTCGCTTTTACTTAAATAAAATAATCCTGAGGTTATTTAATGATTTTGCAGATTGCCTTTGCAATATTTTATTTATAGCAAAATCAAAAAATTTTACAAGGCGAGAATAGAATGGCGAGAATAGATGACTATAAAAAGGCCCTCGAGATTGGAAAAGAGGAAATAAGCAAGAAAAATCCATTACATCTGTGCCGGTTAAGCGGCGGTGAGTTTGTTGAAAAAGCCAATAAGCCAGACAATATACAAATTATGTTCTTGAATCGGATGATTAGTATTATCTGGCCGGATCTCATATTCTCTCAGGATTCCGATAAGGAGATTAAAATAAAAGAAAAAATATTGATATTGCATTACCTGAATAACGCTAAGAAAAAGGATCTGACAGGAGAGCTTATTGCCTATCAGGAAATTCCTTCAGCGAGGTTTTATCTCAACTCCTTTAACGCCAGAACAACTGATCCGTTTATTGCTGCGTTTGGTGATAATCCGGATAAGCTACCGATAGTGTCGCAGGAACTTTTTGCTGCGCAAACAGCATCCATGGGAGATGTGTCTGTCACTATTCAGGCATTTCCAAAGACACCTATAACCTTTGTTATATGGCGAGGAGATGAAGAATTTCCACCTAATGGAACAATTTTATTTGATAGCTCAATCAAGAATAATCTTCTTTCTACCGAGGATATTGCTGAACTTGTCAGTATGATTGTTTATCCTCTGATAGCAAAGGCCAGGTAATGTCAGTAGCCAGTATGCAGAGGTCAGTTTATGGGAATTGCTTACCTTTTACCCTTGGACAATACTAACGTTCACCTTTGTCCGTTGACATTAGATAGACCTTAGTGTGTCTCGTTGAACGGATAACGGTTAACTAAAGATTGGTAATATTATGAAAATCGCTATTAGCGGCAAAGGAGGTGTGGGCAAAACAACATTTGCCGCATTCCTGATAAAATCTTTGCAAATGAGGGGGAAAACTGTCCTGGCCATTGATGCCGACCCTGACGCAAATCTCGCCCAGGCCCTGGGCGCAAAAAATGCCTCTAAGATAACGCCTATCTCTAAAATGAAATCCCTTATCGAGGAAAGGACCGATTCAAAGGTTGGGACTATGGGGGGCTTTTTTAAGATAAACCCGAAGGTAAGTGATTTGCCGGAAAAGCTTTCCGTAGACGCCGATGGGGTAAAACTAATGGTATTAGGCGGTGTCAAGGCAGCAGAAGGTGGCTGTATTTGCCCAGAAAGCGTCCTCTTGAAGGTTCTTGTCACGCATTTAATACTTACCCGAGATGAGGTCGTGATTCTGGATATGGAGGCAGGCTTAGAACACCTGGGTAGAGGAACGGCACGGGCAGTTGATAAGATGATAGTGGTTGTTGAGCCAGGAAGAAGAAGTATGGAAACCGCGGGGGAGATAAAGAGATTATCTCAAGAACTGGGAATCAAGGATTTGCTCATTGTTGGAAATAAAATCAGGTCTCAAAAAGATAAGGATTTCCTGCTTAACAATATGGATGGCTTTAATTTCTTAGGGTTTCTGCCATACAACGATACTATTATAGAGGCGGATTTGGCTGATAAGCCTCCTTATGAAATGAATCCTGATGGACTGAAAATCGTTTCTCAAATGATGAAAGGGCATTTTAAATGAACTACCCCGCAGCAGAGCTTCGAGGTATCAAAATGAATTTTTATCTTATTAACCCCGATGCAGAGCATCGAGGAATTCTTTTAATTAAAAAGTAGCGTTTATTCCGGTTTTGAAACTTTTGATAGCGTAAAGGTAAATCTCGATCCTTTCCCAACTTCACTCGCTACACTTACTGTCCCCTCGTGGGCTTCGATGATGTGCTTAACTATGGATAGTCCCAGCCCAGTTCCCCTCAATTCCCTGGATCTGGCCTTATCCACACAATAGAATCTCTCGAATATACGAGGAATATCTTTTAAGGGGATTCCTATCCCATTATCTACCACTGCTATCTCGATATAATCATCCTTATCAGTAGAAGTGATGTTTATTTCTCCCCTCTTAAGAGTATATTTTACCGCATTATCCAGGAGGTTTTTAAGCACGGTGTCGATTCCCTCTTCATCGGCCAAGACCATAGGTAGATCAGAGAGAATATTACATTTTATCTTCCGGAGTTTCTTATTCGAGATCTCCA
>Ga0233414_10000452_pt1 | contig 17192 bp, 23 predicted proteins | sample Na_anoxic_10_MG_FD_189020 | JGI IMG/M metagenome (GOLD analysis project Ga0233414, IMG submission 189020) | Seawater microbial communities from Saanich Inlet, British Columbia, Canada - Na_anoxic_10_MG | ecosystem: Environmental > Aquatic > Marine > Inlet | place: Canada: British Columbia... | reverse complement strand
TCCATTCATAGTTATTTTAAAATCATCGCATTTATTTATTTGCATCACATCCCCCCACCTTTTATATCATGACTACTTTTAACATATCTTACTACTTCATCATATACTATATTATTTTCAACTAAATCTTCGTTATTCTCATATACTTTCCAAGTTCTTTTTTCTTCATTACAGTAGAAATCTGTTGTAACTAGGTATTCTGTATTGTTGTATACTACTGAATAAGTTCTTGATAGTACTGTTAGGTTTACTTTATTCATCCTCTACCCTATTATTCCAAATATCAACTATATTCTCTTCATATATATTCCCTACTATATCCAAAGTACAATCTATACCTCCAAGTATATCTCCATCAGGGGTAAGCTGAAAATTAAAATAAGGAACATTATTTTCTAAAACTATATTATCACAAATATCCCCAAAAAGTTTATTAAATTTCTCTTCCTCTTCTTTATACTCTATTACTTCATATGATATTTTAATATATACTTCTTGATTCTCTTTTTTGTTTTTATAATAATATGTTAGGTGTTCAATTATGTTTTTTATATTTATTTCTACCCCACTTGTTTCATAGTACTGTTCTGAAGTTAATCCTTTAATTGATACAACAAGTCTGTCTAAACCTGCTTTAATAAGTCCATTAGACATTTCCCTATTCAGTAGGGTAGCATTTGTTATTATCTCAACCTTTTCTGCTATTCTACTTATCTTAGCAAGAGTAACCATTTCAATTATGTGGGGGTGGATTAAAGGTTCTCCTACCCCATCAATTCTAAAAGTATTAATCTTATCTTTAAATCCAGTACAATCTCTTATAAACTTTTGATATATTTCAAAATCAAGAGAAACTTTATCTGAAACAAAACCTCTATCTTCTTTATCTATAGAGAAGATACAATTTTTACAAATAAAGTTACAAGAATATATGGGAAAGATTTCTACTATTTCTGGAATTTTCATATCACTTTTCATCCACAAAAGACCATTTAACTATATCTATATTACGAACTTCCATTATAGCTACTGCTCCACAATGTTTACAATGTAATACTTCTTTATAGGGTATATCATCTACTTTTAAAGATTGAATATGTTCTACTTTGTTTTCACATTTCTTACAATTCATGGTGTTTCTCCTTATTACCCCCTTAAGCTTACTACTATAAATATAATACTTTTTTGGTGAAAAACAACAACTTTTTTAATATTTTTCATTTACTCTCCAAAGGACAGGATTCTAATATCTTATTAAGCTCCCCTATTGTACCCTTCTTCCATGTTTTTGTACATTCGAAGGCATGATATTGTGTAGTCCAATTTATGTTTTTAAAACAATATGGACAATCTCCACATCTTTCTAATTCTAAATATAGTATTTTTTTCATTTCACTAACTTCACTTTCCCTACATCATGAACAAAACTCTTATATACATGATCACAAGACTTTGCTAGTAATAAAAATACTACTACAAACAGTACTATAAGTATACTCTTTAAAAAAATATTAGAATCTTTCATTTTCTTCCTCCTTGCTAAGTTTACTACCTTAAATATAATACTTTTATAAATATTTTAAAGTATTTTTTTAATAATTTTTAGGAATTGAATAAGTTTTAGGAATTGAATAATTTTTAGGAATTGGTGGTTTAACCCATCTCCCCTCTTCTAAAAAGTTAAAATAAGAATAAATATTACTAACATACCTTACTTTAAAATTTTCTTGTAACCATTCTGCCATAGCTCCATCTGGTGTCTCGGCTCTTTTATCTGTTGTAGAATCCAAAAATGTCATTTGTTTTAATATATGACCTTTAACAAATATTTGTTCAAACCCTATACCCCCAATTCCTACCCCTTCATGTGGATAAAGGGTTGAAGTTCCATGAGGGATATTAGCATTCTCTGGAATTTGATCTCCCCTTTCCATAGCAATAAATATAACATCATCATTATATTTTTCTAATTTTAAGGGCAATTCTTCTTCCATCCAATCATCGTCATTAAAGAAACAATACCTATCTTCATCAATAATATCAAATGATTTTATAAATTTATTAATTTTTATTACATTTGGATTAAAAATATTATTAACTAAATCGTTATCTTTAAAATAATAAGGTTGTAACCAATCAAATTTTTCTATAAATATAGATTCATCTGTAACAATCGGATGCCATACTATTTGTTTTGATTTTAAATTATCTATATAAAATTTTTTAAATTTTATCCTAGAAAAGGGTGTTATAATATGTAACATTATTTTATAAACCACCATGAAGGATAAGCATAAGGTTGTGGCTCCCCTGTTATATTTAATTCATAATTCTTGTCTTCTAAGAATTTATCTAAAGCCGATTTAACCCCAAATTCACTCCCTGCTGCATCCTTTTTAATATCAGGGATATAATCATGACCTGAAAATATCCCTCCTATTTTAAGTTTTGGAAACCAAAGGGTTAAATCAGAAAGACACCCTGAATAGGAATGATCCGCATCGATAAAAATAAAATCAAAAAAATCATCTTCAAAATCTAAAACAGCTTTATGTGAAAATTTTCTACTTATTTCAAATCTACCTTCATAAGGTTTTAAGTTCTCTATTGCTATATTATAATCGCTGTCGGATACTTCTTGTGAAATATTAGCCATATCTACTACATCGTTTTGATAACTCCATGCATCTACTAAATATAAAAACATATCTGGAGCCGAATTTAATATAGATACAGAGAACTCTCCTCTTAACACCCCTATCTCTACTCCTATTTTTGCACCTATTTCTTGGGCTTTAATCGGTATTCCTATTCTTGCTGAAAGCTTTTCCATTTTTAACCTCTTGTCACGAATAATTCAAAATTTGTATGTCCAAATAACGTATGTAAATATTGGCCAGCAGGGTCTAAATCTTCTACATATATTCCCTCCGGATTCCATGCCTGTGACATCTCTATAAAAGTATCCAATTCTTTTTCAATTGCTTCTTGTTTCTTCTGATAATCAATTTCAAATAAATGCAATTGTTTTCTTAATTCTTCAATATCAGGATTTTCATCATACCAACCTAAACCATGTTGTCCATATTCACTTGTTCTAAATACTTCCTTAGAGAACATATGTTCCCCACACATAATAACAGGGCATCCACATTTCCTTGCTTCCTGTACTAAAATTGTAGCAGTATCATAACAATAGAAAACTTCCTTCTCTTGAAAAATTTTTGCTAGTTCTCTTCTTGTTGGAGGATTCCCGGGAACTATTTTATAACAATTAGGATTAGGGTCATCAAAATGTCCTGTTTCTGGAACAGGAGCAGTCACCATTCCTTGACCTTTACCTGAATAGGCACAAACACCTTTTCTGTTTTCTACTTCAGGTGGTATAAAGAAATCTTCAATTATGTCTACTGACATTTTATTATCAGTTGTATTAAGAGGATCAAAGGTATCGGAGAATCTAAAAGTTAATTGATTGGGCCTCTGTTCTTGAATTCCCCCCAACCACCATCTAACTACATTTGTAAATCTAACTGGATTAAATGGGACTATATCAGGTAAAACAATAATTCCATTATGTTGTAAATCTCTTAAATGTTCCTGACTTAATGTATTTACAGATATGGTGTTATAATCTGGATTCATAACACCTCCTGTTATATAAGCCTTTTCTCCTCGTTCATTAAGCATATGGCATAATTTATGTAATACATTTATGCCCCCGCAAAAGTGTACATAAGGGGGTGAAGCAATTAAATATTCTCTTTTAGACATTCTAACCTCTTTTTATAATTTTAGTTAAAGATTCACATACAAAATTTATATCTTCTTCTGCCATATTTGCAGGAGAAGGTAAATTCATTCCCTTTTCTTCAACTTTTGTAGCTACTGGATTTGTGAATCTCTGTTCATGCATAGGAAATCTACTCATTCTTGGAAATGACCCTCTACAATGTATATTTAAATCTGCTAACCTATTTAATATTTCTTCCCTTTCTATTGTAACATTGTCATTTAAAATTAATGAAGGATAACAATAATTACTAAAACAATCTTCCTGTTGAGTAATAAGCTTAATAGAATCTATATCCCCCAATCTTTCTTGATACATACTAAATATATTATGTTTAATCTCAATTAATTCCTCTATCCTTTTCACTTGAGCATAAGCAAGAGAGGCGGTTACATTAGCCATAGCATGTTGATGGCCTACTACATCACACCAAAAATCTGCTTCTCTGTTTGTTCTACCCATATTAGAAAATAGATATGCTTTTTTATAAAGCTCTTCATCATTAGTTACTAAAATCCCACCTTGACCAGATACAGTAAGTTTAGCTCCATGAAAACTAAAGCACCCATAATCTCCAAAAGATCCTACTTGTTTTTCTTTAAAAGTAGACCCCATTGCAGGTGCTGCATCTTCTATAACTTTCAAATTATATCTATCGGCAATATCCATAATTTTATCCATTCTAGCAGGATGTCCAAACATATGTACTAACATTATAGCTTTTGTTTTTTCTGTAATTGCAGATTCAATTGCTTCAGGAGATATACACCACGTATCGGGATCTATATCTACAAAAACTGGGGTAGCTCCTGTATAATCAATAGCAAAAGAAGTAGCTGCCCAACTTAAATCTGTACAAATTACTTCATCCCCTTTCTGTAAATCTAATCCCATACAAGCAGAATATAATGCTAATGTACAACTATGAGTAGCAATACTATACTTTGTCCCTGTATAATCACAAACTTCTTCTTCTAATTTTTTTATGTAGCCACTAAAATTATCATAAAATCCATCTTTAACCCCATCTATAACACAATCAATTTCAAATTGAGTAATGGATGGTCCAGCAAAAGGTATTTTTTTATTCATAAGTCTTCTCCATATGTATATTATATCTATTAATATTATCTTTATAATTTTTAGGTGTACTTACCCATTCTATTCCACTAGAGGTTTCTATTGCCCTCATAGGATCTCTTTTAATTTCGACATACCCTAAATTTTTATATAGATTTAAAGCTCTATAATTATTGGAACAAGTTTCTAAAGTATATTTATCTATTTCTAATATATCTCTTCCCCATTCATGTAAATATGATATAGTTTCAAACATAATCCCTTTATATAAACTTTCCCCCCTTATTATATTATCTAAACTACAAGAACTATTATCAAAATCAAATCTATTTAAACCTATATGTCCGATATAATTGTCTTTAACTTTAATCATAAAAGATATTCTATCCCCTTTATTAGTAAGTTGGTCAATATACCATTTTTTTGTAGAATCTACAGTTACATCGAACATATCCCTAAACCAAAATTGATTTTCTTTTCTCCACCTAACTAAAAGATTTATAATTATATCATCCTCAACTCTATCTCTTGTTAAAGGCATGATTTTAAAATCATCTTCTGAAATACTCCCCCCAAAGGGAATTTCTTTCATTAATTTTAAACAATCTAAGACTTTTTCTTTATTCATACTTAAAATATTCTACACTATCTTTTATTTGAATTGCCGGTTCTACAGATACCCCCGATAGAGGTCTTCCATCACAATAATCACAAGTAATTAAAGATTCTTTATTCTCCAAATAATTTATTAAATCTTTTCTATCTTGTGTGTATAAATCTACATAATCATGTTTAAAATCAGGTACAGCTTTTAATCTATAAGCATTAGCAGAGTAGGGGCATCTAAATATCTTACCCTCTGTAAAAGTAGTCATATTCTTAGCACAACATACTCTAAATATCTCCTTTCTTTCATTAATGTCCCTGCTATGTAGTTCTACTTTAGAACAATCTAACCATTCATCTATTTCAAGTATATGATATCTTATATTGTATAATTCAAATAAACTTATTAATTTATTTAATTTTTTAGAAAGCCCTTTGTAATCTGTAATAATAGTTAATACTTTTTTATCTTTTAAACTTTTTATATACTTTTCATTAGGTACGATAGTTCCGTTTGTGTATAGAACTACTCTTTCTATTTTTGGTTCAGAACAAGCTTTATCTACAAAGAGATGCCAGTTTTTATTCATAAAGACATCCCCTCCAATTAACCTAAAATCCATGATACTATCAATTTTATTTATTAAAATATCTATATCTTTTAATATTTCTTCAGTATTTATATCTTTAGGGCTTTCATAATATTGCATTAAATTAGAACAATCCTTACATTTAAGGGAACACCTCTCAGTTATCATCATATCTACACTTCTCATAAATAAAACATCTTTATTTAAATATCCTTGTTGACATAATATACAGTTTTCAATAGCAAAAGTCAAATAATTTAACTTATTATTATATTGATTTAAATCATAATCATCAAAAAAATCTTTTCCATAAACAAAATTATTAAATCCCTGTATCTCTAAACTAACTATTGCATCTTTTATAGACACACAAGAAATAATAAATAAAGCATCATGAAAATGATTTTTTAATTCAGAAGTTAAAACAACATCAAGATCTAAAAATTTAGTATCTTTAACACTTTCCCTATTATCAGTAAAACATGTAACTTCAATTCCTCTATTACAACAAATATTAAAAATCTCCTCTCCTACTATACCTATACCACAAATAATTACAGGTAAAGACGTATTTTCTAATTCTTCAAAAATTTCTTGTTTCATTTAGTGACCCCCATATCTCCTATAAGCCTTAAATTTACAATATACAATAACTAATTTTGTTAATCTATATCTTATTAAAATAGGTAAAATTCTACTATTGTTTTTTTTAGGTACGTAATCCTGAAGGCATTCAATAAATAAAGGGGAATTAATCATATCTTTAATTTCCTTATAAATATTTTTTAAATTCTGTATAGTTATCCACCTACAAGTTCTGATAATAAAAATAAAAAGATAATGTATTAAAGCATGATGTATTTTTTTAGTATCTTTAAAAATTCTCAAAGATTCTTTTTTAAAAATTTTCATATCATGTAACATCTGCTTAGTATTTAATAAAATCATACTTGCAGTCATACTGTTATGTATGATATGAGTATAAAGAGGTTTATTTATATAAGTGGTAAATTTTGAATGTTCTAAATATTTTAAATTAAAATTATAATCTTCAAAAAGCTTCATTGATGCATCTGCTCTAATATTATATTTTTTAATTATATCTGCTTTATATAGCCTCGCCCAACAAAAACTTATTAAATGTCCTGAAGGGTTATCCAAAAAATGTTCAACATATTTCTCCGTATTCTGAATAAATGTATTTTTTTGAAGGGCGTATTTACCATCCATATCTATTTTTCCAAAATTAGATAGTATCATATCGGCTTCTTTATTCTCTTTAAAAGCTTCAATCATTATTTCAAAAGTATTTAATTCTATCATATCATCTGCATCTAAAAAATAAATAAAATATCCAGTAATAGAATCTAAACCTAAATTTCTAGCTGAAGCTGGGCCTTTATTTGACTGTGAGAGTACTTTAACTCTGTCATCTTTTATAGTATAATGTTCACATATTTTTAAACTCTCATCTATAGACCCATCATTGACTAATATTAATTCAACATTTCTATAAGTTTGATTCAATACACATTCTATAGAAGAGGATAAAAAACTTTCTGCATTGTATACAGGTATAATGACACTTATTTTATAAGTCTTCATTTACTATATACCCTTTTTAAAATAATCATACTTAAAAATAATATTGTAGTTATAATATTGGCTATAATTACTGGAGATTTATCAATTAAAATCCCATAGACTAACCAACATGATACCCCTACAAAAGATAAAATTAACATACCGTAGGAAATATCATCTGCTGATTTTGTCTTAATTGTTTTAAAGACTTGAGGAAATAAAGCAACACCTGTTAAAATACCTGCTGTAAACCCTAATATATTTATCATATTGTATATCTCCTATAATTTATCTGTTTATTAGTACTTGTTAATTTTTATAAAAATCTATTAGTTTAATTTTTGTTTTTTCATCAATTATGTCTTCTGAAAAGGCTCTATAAGTAAACATATTACACTCATCGCAAATTTTATTACAAGACATTCCTTTTTCTAACATATTTATCCTAAAATTATTAAATTTTTCTCCTTTCCAAATATCATAAATAGATTCTTCTACAACATTTCCTATAATTTCAGGATAATCCCAACTATAACAAGGAACTATATTACCATCAGGATTAAGCTGAATAAAATTAAAGGGGACAGTACAAACATCTGTATTTTGTATAGGCATATTAAATTGAGTTTTCTCTTCACTTCTTTCAAGATCTTTTAAATATTTAATATCGTGTAAAGGTACTATTTTCTCTATAGCTATACCATCACAAATATCCCCAAAGAGATCATAAAATTTCTCTTCATCTCCTTCATTTTCTAATGCTACATCTGCAATTTTAATATAAAGTTCTTGTCCTTCTTTTTTATTATTATAGTAATAAGTAAGATATTCAATTATATTTTTTATGTTTATCTCTTTATTACAAGTTTTATAGTACTGTTCTGAAGTAACCCCTTGTAAAGAAACAACCATTCTATCAAGCCCTGCTTTTATGAGATTATTAGACATTTCATATGTCAATAAAACAGCATTTGTAATTATTTCAGTTCTTTCACATACATCAGCCATTTTTGTAATAGCAACAGCTTCTGCAATATATTTCCACATGAGAGGTTCCCCTATCCCAACAAACCTCCACATCTTAGCTTTATTAGGAAATTTTTTAAAATCTTGAACAAATTTTTTATATAAATTAAAATCAAGATTTACTTTATCAGAAATAAAACCATGCTCCTCCCTAGGTTTTGAAAAAATACAATAACAACATTCAAAAATACAAGCATAAACAGGAAATAATTGTACTATTAAAGGAGTATCTAAAGGCAAAATATCAACCAATTTCTGCCTTTTTCCTCCGGGAGCTTTTCCATTAAGATTTTTTGCTTTCATATTATTTTTTAATTATAATCCTCTTCGCTAAAAATTTCTGTATGATGTACTGGCAATTCTTTACCGTATAATTTTGTTAAGTAATCCTCTATAAAGTTATCTGTTTTATCTGCCATAACACAAGTAGTTTTATCAAAAGGCTTTAATCTCTGTGCTCTATCTAATATATCTTTTAAAGGCTCTTCTAATACATTGCCCATAGAACAAAAGAAAAATATGCAGGGAAAAATATGTCCTTGATAGTTCACAGAAAAAATATTTTTTGAAGCAACACATTTCCTTTCTTCATTAACACCATACCCCGGAGATAAATGTGTAAAGACATTATGTTTTTTCTCTATTTCTTCCATATATTTCAAATCTTCCTTATCAATCAATTCATCAAAATTTCCTTCAAATTCACCAACAGGTTTACAAAATCCTGCATAAACTCCAACATCTTTTTTATTAAAATACTCTATAAAATCAATAAATTCTTGTGTATATAGTCTAGTTTTACCTACAATAGTCTGAATAAAAATATTAAGATCAGCTTCTTTTATATAATCCACAGCTTTTAAAACTTTATCTGCAGATCCCGGACAATTTCTCCAATTATCATGTATCTCTTTATTTAAAGAATCAAGGCTTGGTGCTATACAGTCAATTCCAATATCTTTTAGCCAAAAAACCATATCTCTATCAAGAAGTAACCCGTTTGAATCCAATTGCAAATAGAAACGTGAGGAATCTATAATATCAATCATTTCTTTAAATTTCTTTTTACCTAAAATAAGAGGCTCCCCCCCTGTAAGAGTAATACGACTTATTCCCATTTCATCTGCTTGGTCAAACAAGTCTTTTATTTGGTCATTTGTTAATGAAGGTTGATTTGGGTTATGTGTTTTTGCTATACTACAAAAACTACATTTCATGGAACATTGGTATAACATTTGCCACTGTAATCTTGGTACATTGCCTTTGGTTAATACCTTCTCTAAAACTTTTGGTTTCCTTTGTCTTAATTTCTCTCTATTACTCTTTTGTTTTTCTGTTAAGCTCATACTAATATCCTTTTTTATAATTTTTAAAATATTTATTCTTTATCTTCTCCTAAGAAAGGCCACATATTCTCCAAAACTCCTGAAACTATATTACCATCTTTATCAACACTAGACTGTACTCTTGGTTGTGTTTGCAGTTCAGGGCATATCATCACTTCACATAATACAGAACCTTTAGTATTTAATACCCTTTGTATTTGACTCTCTAAATTAGAAGCAACAACATAAGTAGTTTCTTCATCCGCCTCTAAACGACTTTTAATATTATTCTCAATACAAATATACTCTAAATCGTGGGAATTGGCAACCTTTTTTAAGTCTGGTAATGTTAATCCTGAACCTTCATTACAAGCTGTTAAATTCCCCTCAAAAAATTTGTCCTGAGAATTCTTTATAGACATATACCCATTATTATTCCATACAAAAATCTTAACTGGTAGATCATATCTTTTAAGTAGTTCTAATTCATTTGTATTACTCATAAAGAAACTACCATCACCTTCAATCACAATTGTTCTTTTTTTACCAGAAGCTATACAAGCCCCTATTCCATGACTTACAGCAAATCCCATACTGCCCAATCCATTTGAACATATAACCCGTTGATTAGACTTTACTTTCCATGCCTGACAAGTTATTTCTGAAGCACTTCCTGAACTTGAAGGGACAATAATATCATCTGTACATAATTTAGACAATGTATCTATAAACTCATACTGGTTTACGTATTTAGGGTTTGATTCTGGTATTTCTATAGGGTATTTATTTTTTATACCTTTACATTCCTCTATCCAGTTAATATTATCTAATTTTATTCTATCAGTATTTTTATGTAATTCCTCTAAAAACAATATACCATCTTCATTTATATAACTATTATCAATAGAATTTTTACCAAATTTCTTTAATTCACTCTCATCAATATCTACAATAATCTTTTTAGCATTCTTAGCAAAATTATCAAAATTATATGCAGTACTTGGGAGATCTAGCCTACTGCCTATAGAAATCAACAAATCACATTCCTGTAAAATCATATTAGAATATCTTGATGCAATACCCCCCGGTCTACCACAATACAAGGGATGATACTCCTGTATAAGATCCATAGATTTCCATGTTGTTAGAACGGGGATATTTAAATCTTCTATTATACTATGTAGTTTTGATATATCTTTTCTATATTTCCTTATACCGTTTCCCAGAAACAAGACAGGTTTTCTAGATCTATTTAAACTATCTATTGCTATATCTATTACACCATAGGATAAAGGTTTAGAGTTTTCTAGATAAATAGAATAGTAATTTTCATTTTTATTTCTTTCCATTTTCTGAATATCCAATGGTAATTCGATAGCTACAGGACCACACTTTCCCGAAGTAGCTATCTTTATTGCTTGCTTTATAGTCTTAGATATATTTGTATTAGGCTCAAGTTTAAAAACTTCTTTTGTAATAGGCTGTAACATAAGGTACACATCTACTTCTTGAACCCCTTTTTGTCGTAAATGATGGCTCACTGTATATTTAGAATCTTGAGTTTTACATTGCCCGTACAGAATTAACATTTGATTACCGTCAATATAAGCCGAAGAGATAGGAGTCATTGCATTAATAATTCCGGGTCCTGCTGTAGTAACCAAAACAGATAGGTCTTCATTATATATAGAATCCGCCTCTGCCATAATACCTGCAGATTGTTCAAACATTGTAGGAATAAAATTGATATTACTTTTTCTTATAGCTTCAGTAAGATACATGCTGAATCCACCTGTAACACCATAAATATTTTTTACTCCATATTCTTTTAATTGATTTACTATATATTCTGATATATTCATCTTAATTTAAATCTCCTTTATCTGGGGTTTCTTCATCTTCTATATCTTCTATATCAGACAAAATACTTTCATCTATAGAATCCATATCATTTATTTGAACAGAGGAAATACCCTCCATATTAAAATAAATTTCAGTACCGTCTTCAAAGTGTATTTCCAAAAAAGGAAAATCTATAACAGGCACATCAACCTTTTTAATATCTGTATAACAAATACTATCACTATATGTATCCGTATATGGCAATTTAGTTTCTTTTTTAAAAATTATTTCTACAATGTAAGTTTTTTCTTCCATGATATATCCCCTCTAATATTTCTTTTATATCAACCCCTTCATTCCAAGGTTGTTTAACAAGATAAGATTCTATTCCTAAATCTACACTATCTCTCCAATTTTTAGTATTATCTTCTATAAATATATCAACATTCTCTTTATTTTTTCTCAACCATTCATTTTTTGATTTATGGTATATAGGAATATTACTACATTGTTCTCTATAAGAAGGTATAAAATTAAAACTTCTTATCCATTCTCCAAAGTTATGTAAAACCCATTTTGCTGAAATTTCTGCACAATGTATAGGGACAGAGGTTAAAACAATATGGTGATATAAATGTCCTTTTTCTTTAAACCAATCTAATACTTGTAAATTAGGTAATAGTTTATGGTATCTAGTCATTCTAAATTTATCTAAAGAAAATAAATAATCCTCTTTTGATACACCTAAAACATTATGTGGGGGGTTTTCAACAATTTCTGAATAATCAAGTATAACGCCTCTTGAAAGTCTCCAATACATTGACCAATCTTTCATCAAGTCATTAAGAACGTCATCACAATCCCAAGCTATAGTCTTCAATTTGCATCTCCTTTACAACATAAATATAATACTTTTATAAAAATTTTAAAGTAAAAAATCTCTTTTTACAGTAATTTTTGTCTTTCTATTATCTTTATTCTCCATAATTTTTTGGTCTAAATAAAAGGAATCATTAGTATAATGTGTTGTACTAACTTCTTCAAAAATAACCCCCTCTGAAGTTTCAAAACTATGAACCTCACCCGGATTTACAGTCAATAGCTCCCCCTCTACCATTTCAATATCTTTACCATCTAAATTCACAACCATTGATCCATATAGTACATGAAAGGTTTCAGTTTTTTTCTTATGTGAATGGGGATTATGGTACTGGTTTTTTAGCATTAGTATATATTTTTTACAGTACATTTTGTTTATAATGTCAATAATCATAGCCCCAAACTCTTCAAAAGTATCTAATGAAAAATGGTGAGATAACTCACAGGCTATTGTATCAGGCAATGCTATCTTACTTTCTTTTATCATACCAGAAAATAGTCTAACATTCTCCAAAACCTTTTCTCTCTTATTATCTATAGAAACATCTGCTGTCAATACAGGATCGTTTTTCTTTATATCCTCTAATATAGTCATTTCATTATATTTGGAAAAATCGTTAGCAGAAAGATGATTGTCTGCAACTAAAGGTATAGCAAAGAATACATCTTCTTTCTTTAAAACTTCACCTTCTTTAACATCTCTATTTACAAACATCCCCCTTCTTAATCCATGAAGACTTTCCAATTCACTATCACTTGGGGTATATCTTTCATCTTTTACACCACACATTTTAATAGCATCTTCTGTTACTGTTAACCATACTTTTATATCCATAGGTACTGATGAGTATTTGTTTATAGTATCGCACGAGATATCTATATGCCTTTCTAATATCTTTGCACCTTTTCCTACTGCTATACCACCTGAATCTGCAATAATAGGATCTTCATGAGTACTGTATCCAACAGTAACATCAGGATATCTTTCTTTCAGTAGAGTGATTTGGTTTAATTCTAATTCATCTAGGTTGGAAGGGTATTTGGCCACGCAATGCATAAGAGATAAGTCAATGTCTTTATTCCTAAAAAACATTACGACATTATCTAACTCTTCAAAAGAAATTCCTGCAGTAGATAAAATAACTGGTAGTTTAGTTTCTGCAATTCTCTCAATTAATGGGAAATCTGAATTTGAACATGAGGCCACTTTTACTTCTTTATACCCCTGTTCTACCATTAGAGATACGGATTCTTCATCAAACGGAGTGGCAATTGTTTTAAATCCTACACTTTCAGCATATTCTTTTAATTCAAGAAACTGATCATTAGAAAGTTTTGTCTCTGAAAACCTCTTTATATATTTAAAAGAATGATCTTCTTTATAATCGGGATGGATGAAGTTGTCGGAAAGTGCACGATATTGGAACTTAAGATAAAAATCAAAAGTATCTTTATAGTCTTTTATAACTTCAGAGTGCTGTCTAATTATTTCCTTTCCTTTTTCTACAGAACCATTACTATTATTTGCTATGTCGAGTACTACCTTTATTCTATCCATTGCTTACCTCTACTTTTTTAAACAATATACCACATACATCACAAAGATAAAGTTCAACCTTATGCCCATGAAAAGTATTCACTATAAAAGAATTTAATTCCCCTTCAACACTTAATTCTTCTTCTCCACAATACGGCCTTTCTGTTTTACAAACCGGACAAATAGTTACTTCTTTTTTCCTATTATTTTCCATTGACTATCTCCATTAAATATTCTTTAATTTTTACTTCACCAAACTTATCTATAATAACCTGTCTATTCTGCTTTACAGATTCATAATAACCTTTTCTATCTTCTTTCCAAAAAGTATATGCTTGTGTTAAATTAGTCATCATACTGCTAATAGAAGGTTTTGCATATTTAGAATTCTTTTCATATCCATGATGTGCCATATTTACAGCCTCATCAAGAAAATAATCTATTGGGTAATTTCCTTCTGCTTCACAAACTTCTGGAAGTGAAGACCAATTTGTATAAGTTACTGGAATTCCTGATAACATAGCTTCTGCTGGGGGAATCCCGAATCCTTCTCCCCTACTACACATTAATAATAAAGAAGACTCTCTATATAATTTTGCTAACTCTTCTACTTCAAGAAAAGAATCTAAAGCATATATTGTATTTGTCAAATGGTGGGTTACATTGCATCTGTTTAAATATTTTATAAAATCTTCAGGATGAATTTCTTTATTAGACATAGTATGATATTTCAGTATTAGTTTACAATCTTTCTTATCACCTAAAGCCCTTGAATATCCTACAACAGCATCTTCCATTCCTTTTCTTGCTGTATACTGACCAATAAAAAGAACTTTAAAAAACTCCTCTTCTATTTTATCCTCTATATTTATCTGTGGGAAAATGTCTTTATTTATAAAGTGTGGGTAATAATATATAGGCTTTTCAGTTTTCTTTTTTATCTGATCCATAATAAAATAAGAAGGGGTTAAAAATCCTGTAAACATACCTGAATCCCACAAAAAATCCCATGAGTCAGGCATAGGTTCTGTTTCCCATACTACAGACAAATAATTTCTTTTACATACAGAATATATTTTCTCAAAATTGTAATGTGTATTTTTATTTAAGAAAGAAGAAGGATGAGCCATTGTAATAGAAAGATCATATTCTGTACTCTTTGGGTGTATATAACCTCCAGTTAAAGTAGAACATAACTCTACACTTTCTATCATCCCTTCCTTTTGCATCTTGTCTAAAACATAATACATACCAGAAGCAGCATTTCCATACCCTCCATCATGTATTTTATAATCTCCTACTGGTCCTATAAATAATACTTTCATTTAAAACACTCCATTGTAAATATCAAAGTCATCCATATCATCCTCATTATTCAAAAAATCTTCATAAGGATCAAATTCAACATCTTTCTCTTTTTTAGCTTTTAAACATTGTTCTGCTTTTACTTCTTTTTTTATAGCCTTCTCTTTACAACTAGGACAAGGCCCACCTATAAGCCAATGGGGGCAATCTCCTATATAGTCCTTTTTGTTCATGTTATTCTTCCAACAAAGTTTTTTCTTTTTTTGCTAATACTTTAACTTTTTTTAATGCTTCTTCCAAATTAACCATAGCTGTATCAACATCATCGGCTTCACTTGTAATATCTGGTTGAAACTGACCTTTTGCACTTATCTTATAAGCTATTCTTACTCTTGTATTTGTAGTACATTTTTCACACATATTATATCCCCCTTAATTTAAATTCTTAAACAACCCTCTTTATCTTAAAATCAAAAATTCCTGATCTTTTAAACTTACTAAAATTATCCATAAGAGCTTTCTTCAACTTATTAAAAATATCATCCCAACCAAAATTCTCTTTAGCAAAAGTGTAACCTCTTTCCTCCGCTTTATCTCTCCATTTAGGATCAGAAACCGCCCTTGCCATTTGTTTAGCACAATGCTCTATATCCGCTACTGCCCATTCCATTTGTGCATTTGCTGCAGAATATGTTGTTTTAACCTTTACTGGAAGTCCTATATCTTTTAAATACTCAGCATGTGCTCCATAATCAATATATACTACAGGAAGCTTATTTGCCATAGATTCTGCTGTTCCATAATTAAAACCTTCGCCCGAACTTAAACAAACATAACAATCACATACAGAATACCTTTTATACAAATTTTCTGTACTCATAGTTTTTTGTTGTTTAAATGACATTGGTAATAATATGTGTGGCTCTAATTTAAGGTCTATAATTAATTGATAGAGATCTGTACCTCCCCCCCCTACTGAATCTATATCTGTATGAAGATATAATTTATACTTTATATTATTTCCCATTTTATCAAGAAATAATTTAAATGATTTTATAATTAAATCAAATTTCTTCCTCTCCATGTTTTTACCCATAGACATAAAAATAAAATCATCTTCCTCAACAACACCACCAAAAATTTCTTTTTTGAGATACTTCCTATCTGGTAATTTACTAAAATCTATACCATTATAAACATTATCTTCATAAACCTCTATTTCAAGATCTTCTAATGCTTTCTTACCCATTTGAGATACTGGTACAACTAAATTAGCATTATTTAATATATGGGTAATATCTTTTCTAGGGACATTATGATAAGGGGTAGGAAACATTATATACTTTGGGTATTTTGGGGTTTCTACAGTTAAGTAACATAACCAGAAAAAAGATTCCCTATAAGCACATTTTTCTATCTGATCTAATTGCCAAGGATCAAGACAAGAAATAACTATATCAGGACTATAGTCATTAACAACATTGTCAAATTGAAAAAATTTCTTTTCTTCAGCCATTTGACAATTATAAACGGTTATTTCATTTAACTTTTCACCAAAATCTTTATTCCATTCTGGTATTTTTTCTAGTTCTGTATCATTGCCTAAAAGTGTAGCATAAGCAATA
>Ga0233414_10000451_pt1 | contig 17239 bp, 13 predicted proteins | sample Na_anoxic_10_MG_FD_189020 | JGI IMG/M metagenome (GOLD analysis project Ga0233414, IMG submission 189020) | Seawater microbial communities from Saanich Inlet, British Columbia, Canada - Na_anoxic_10_MG | ecosystem: Environmental > Aquatic > Marine > Inlet | place: Canada: British Columbia... | reverse complement strand
CTTTTATTATTACTTTTTTCTCCGGTGAAACATAAATTTAATATAAATGAAAATATAAATACAAAACTGAATATTATTATTTTATTTATATTATTTTCTTTTATTTTATTTTCTTTTATATCGGTTCTCTCTTTTTTATATTTAATATATATTATATAACCAATTGTTATTATTGTTGATAAAAATAAACTGAATATAATCGGGTTTTCAAACATTATTATATATACATTTAGAAATTATTTTGTTAAATTATCTCTGTTGCATCATTAAACAAATTATATTCTTCTTTATTTAACATTCCAGTTATATCATCCATGAAATTATCTACTGTCATTGTATCATCATTATCTGCTAAATTATCTGCTACATTATCTGATACATTATCTGATACATTATCTGATACATTTTCTATTATTTTAATATTTTTTTCACTTTTATCTATTTTATCGGTTAATAAATTAAGTGTATTTGTTTCTGGTTCTATTTTTTCTGGTTCTATATTTGTTTCTGGTTCTATTGTTATTTCATTTTTAAAATCTTCTAATTTATTATCTTCTAATTTTAAATCATCTAATTTATTATCTTCTAATATATTATCTTCTAATATATTATCTTCTAATTTATTCTCTTCTAATATATTCTCTTCTAATTTATTATCTTCTAATTTATTATCTTCTAATTTATTATCTTCTAATATGTTTTTTTTATTCTCTTCTATTATGTTTTTATAACCATTTAATTTTTCTTCAACTGTTATACTTTTTTCAACTTCGTTTTTAATTATATCTGGATTGTCATAATTAAAATCCTCTTTATTATCATCTAATATGTTATTAATCTCTAATCCGTGTGTATTTTTTTTAATTATAGTTTCATCTATATTGTCATCAAAATATTTAATATTATCAACAGATTCTTCATCATCTATTATATCATTAGATGGGAATTTTTGTTGTAATAATTCATCCATCATTGTTTTTTTAAAATTTTTAAATTTTTGTTCTTCTAAATCATATCTATTTAATATTTCCCTTTCTTCTATTATGGGTTTATTTAATTCATTTGATTCTAAATGTTCTCTTAATATTTCTTTCACAGGTAATAGTTTTCTAATCGTAATATCAATAGATTCACTAATTAATCCTTCAATTATTTTAATATTTTTTTGATATTCACTACTAATTATATTTTCATCAAATAAATATGGATTTTTCCATATTTCTCTTCCAAAATTAATATAACATTTATGAATAAAATTACTTACAGATGGAATTGTTAAATTAACTTTGTTGTTATCTCTATTACTACTAATTGATAATAATATTTTTGTATGACTAATAATTACAGCTGTAATTAAATCATCTAACCAATCACATTTGGATATTTTAATTATATTTTGTAATTCTTCTTCAATAATATCTGTATTCCATTTTGGAATTATTTCTATATTTTCTCTAAATATTTTAACAATATTATCATCAAATTCTACCGAATCATTTTCTTTTTTTGATTTTTGGTATATTTCATACATACCATCATATATTCTTTGAATTAATACATCTTTCAATTGTTTTGTATATTCTAATTTTGCTTGAGCAAATACTGGTGCATTTAAATCCTCCATAATTGATTTATGTATATTTTATTTATTAAATCTAGACTTGATTTAATAAATAGTCATTATATTAATTATTATTTATACCATTATTTAAACCATTTAAACCATTTAAACCATTTCTACCATTTCTACCATTTAAACCATTTCTACCATTTCTACCTTTTCTACTATTATCTATTGTATCTTTAATTCTATAAGGTGTTGAGAAGTAAGAAAAAACAGATAACCATACTAATACTTTTACTATATCATTATTAACATATTCTAATAAAACATAATAATTAATTATTCCAAAAATAACACCTAATATTGTTAAAAATGCCCCTATTCTAATTGTATCTATTTTTGATCTATTATTATTATTATCTTTATCTATGTCAGTAAATATTAAAAATAACCCAAATAATGTAATGAGAAGACAATAAAAAATATTTACCCAAATAATAAATTTTGTTGCTTGAATAAAATATGTATCTTCTGTTACTTTACGAATAGATTCCATTTATATTAATATAAATATTTTTATTTAAAAAAAAGATTTAAAAATATTATTAAATATGAATAGACCTACTTGGGAACAATATTATAAAACTATTGTTTCTGAAACATCAACTAGATCTCCTTGTGAAAGATTGAAAGTTGGATGTTTACTAATAAAAGATAACCGAATTATTTCACAAGGATATAATGGTTTTTTATCTGGATGCCCACATGAATCAATTGTTGAAAATAATCACGAACAAGCAACCGTTCATGCTGAACAAAATGCTGTAGCTGATTGTGCTAAGAGAGGTGTTAGTTGTAACAATTCTACTGCTTTTATTACACATTATCCTTGTATTAATTGTATGAAAATATTATGCGCTTCTGGTATTTATAATATTAAATACATCAATGATTATAAAAATGATAAAAATGTTGAAAGATTATCTGAATTATCTAAAGTAAATATTACTCAAATATAAAGAAACAATTATATATGTTATTAATAAATGAATAAATTAAATAATATATGTTTAGTTGGTTTACCATATTCAGGTAAATCAAGATTAGGTAGATTATTTTCAATGAAATATAGAATGGGATTCATTGAAACAGATTTAATGATAAAAAATAAATATAATAAGGATTTAAAAGATATTATAAAATATGATGGTATTAATAATTTTTTAAATTATGAAAAAAATATAGCTAAAACAATTGATTGTGAAAATACTATTATATCTACTGGTGGTAGTATGGTTTATCATGGAGAATCTATGAAATTTTTTAAATATAATCTAAATTGTAATATAATACATTTATATTTAACACTTGGTGAGTTTAAAAATAGAATTGGTGATTTAGATAAACGAGGCGTTGTCAATATTAACGATTTAAATATTGATGATTTATACTATGAAAGAATTTATTTATGTAATAAATATTCAAATATAAATATTAATGTTAATAACATTAATAATATTCATAACATTATTAACGATTTAAATAAAAAAATTTAATATTTATTTAATATTTATTTAATATTTATTTAATATTTATTTAGTAATACACACATAACACAAATCTTCTAATCCATCATTTATCCCATTAAACTCTCTACTCGTATAAATTGGTAATCTAGTATAGACAAAAGCCCCCATTGCCCCACCATCTTCATAATCTGCTTTATGAAACATTGCTTGACACATTGGCTCATCACATACAAATGCATGACTTGAAAAATTTATTAATTTATATTCAACATTATTTTTCTCTACAGATTTAGGAATTGTTCCACATTTTTCGCCATTCTCATAATTGAATTCATTCATAGTAGAATTCATTTTTGTCCAATATTCATTGATAATATTTTCAGTTACTTCACACTCAATCCAATTTGGATCAGCTATTTCTCCCGATAAATGTCCAAACTTATCTTCATATTCTTTATCTTTTCGTTCATTTTCCTCTATCTCTTCTATACTTGGAATACTAAACCACAATCTACCATCATAATTATAGCTTTTTAAACAATCATTATATGTTCCACTTGGCCTTTGTCTACATCTTTTTGTCCTTAAAGTATGTTTTTTATCTAATTGATATTTATCCGATGTATTTACAATATTTTTGATACAACCAGGTTCAAGTGATGAAGTAGATTCTTTAAACTCAAGATATGCTTCTCCCGTTGTTTTACCATTATTATCTAACATCAAATCAACTATGAGTGGTATAGAACCAAATATCACATTGGATTTTTTTATCATTAATTTTCTTAATTTTTGAACTTTACTTGTTTTCGGTAAACCATAAACATATAACATCTTTTCCAATTCTTCTACCCAATCCGTATAATACTCAGATACAACTTCTTTTGGTTTGTCATACCAACCATCAATATTAAATCCATTCATATATGGTTGAATTGTTGAAAATTCATCAATCAAAGATTTCCTCTCAATATTTCTTTTGATCCGATTTGACATATATTCACATTTAGGGTCTATCTCAATTAAATCCATATATTGAGTTGGTAACCACAAACCATTTTCACATTGGATCCACTCGCCCTCTGTGTGAACTGCTCTCCATATTGAAAACGTGGGGGCAGATATACTTTCAATTTTATCTTCCAAGTCTTTACTTTTTCGGAAATAAATTTCTCCTCCCCCATCAACTCTCCACCATTCAATTTCAAATGATTCAATTTCAAATGATTGCATTTATAGTATAGATTACTATATTTCTTATTAATATCTTAAAGGATAATTTCAAATTTATTAACGATGGTCTTCATCTTAATAAATTTGAAATTATCTTAAAAAAAATAAATAAAACTATTATCATATAAATGCCGTCTTTGGAAGATATCAGTCATAAGGTAAACCAGTTTATCTTCAATCATCATATAAGTGAAGATGGTATTGTATGTGATGAAGGTGATGGAAATCAAACAATGATTAATGGTAATAACCGTCGTTGGTCATATACAAATACTAATGAAATTGGCAATCGGAGTGTAATTGAAGATATTCAACTACATATGCTAAATGATGTAATGGAAATAATGACAACCCTTCAAATGTATTTTAGTCATAATAGTGATGGACCGATTGAAACTGTTGATCCACATACATCTCAATGTGAATCATTTAATTGTCACCCCGGTTGTTCTTGTGGATCTTGGGATAATTATGAACCATATGTTCAAGAAGAAAATTATGAAGATTTGGGATGTGCTACAGAAGCAGATAAGCAACGACTACTTGAAGATCAAATGGAACCATTTCAATATGGTCAATTTCAAGCCCAAGCACAAGCCCAAGCACGTGTCCAAGCACGTGTCCAAGCACAAGCCCGTGTCCAATCAATGGTTCAACAAAATCCAGTTGATCAAATGTTGGGTGATATGGATGATATGAGTCTTGGATAAAAAAAATGTTTAATAAAGTATTTAATAAAAGTGTGAAAAATTAACGTGAAGGTATATTAATAGGTTGTGTTTTTTTTGGTTTTGGTAATTTTTTAGGAACACCATTACTTCTAGCAAATATTAATTTATTAATTTCATCTATTAACATATTAAATATTTCTTCATCAATATCTCCATTATATTTTTGAATTCTTTTTTCAATTATATTTTTTGCTACTTTTTCAATTATTTGTTTAGTAGGAGAAACAAGCATAAATTCAAGTTTTTCATTTGTTGTTAGAAATGGTAATTGTAATACCATTTTATATTTGATAATAATTATTATTATTTTATTCAAATTTTATTCAAATTTTTTCTAATTTTATACAAATTTTATCTAATTTTATACAAATTTTATACTCTTACCAGTATTCATTAGGAACTCCCTCCCTCGCTAATAAATTTGAATTTCTTTTAAGATCTTTAACCAAAGTAAAAAAGAGTAATACTCTAGTTAAAAAGTTTAACCCTAATCTCTCTACAAGTTAGTTTCATGAACTTTACTGGCGCGCTGATTCCAGATGGTAGCGGGCGCGTCTTTGGTGGTGGTGCTGTTCGTGGTTGGACTCTCATCCATCATTCCATGAAGTGTAAGAACGGGTGGGGTTTCAGTGATCCAACGATTCGTGCTTGGTCGTGTGGAAATTGTCGCGCTGAATGCTTCATGCACCGTGTCAAGTGCTACAAGTGTCAGTTCCCTAGGCCCGAAAATCCCAAGGATGCTAAATTGGTTCCGGTGGATATGTGTAAGTGTGGATGTGAGTCCATTGTAAAACAAGGAGTCTGTGGAAATGAAGTGTCATTCTTTGACATTCCAATTGAGGTTTTCGTACCACTCATCCTCAAGTTTCTGTCAGTCAATGACATCTGCTCTTTGTCACAGATTGACAAGGAGAACAACAACTACTTTAGTTGTAACGAGATCTGGAGGTCTTTCTACATCTCTGAGAAAGTGAAGAAGTTCTACCCGGACAAGTTGATTTCTCTGTCAAACCAGAAGGTCCGCAAGAACTCGACGATGACTTGGACAAATGAAGAGGTCCGTGCTGCTCGGTGTACTCTTGTCATCCATAATGTTTCATCGATCCCGATGGATATTTACTGGGTCAGGAATGGCCAGATCAAGTTGATGATCAAGTCTCGTGCGCGCGATAAACCCTTCTCCAGGGGTGAAAAGTTCATCACTACAACATACCCAAACCACCGATGGTTTTGTGTTCCGACTGAAGAGTGGATGTTGAAGAACCCGTGCTCAAACGTTGGATTTTCATTTGTGGTGAATGTTCTTGAACTCACTGACCACAAGTTCGATAAGACATCCAAGTTGGCATTTGTCCGCAAGATCCACGAACCTCGGGACTTGAAGCCCATCAAGGGGGCAAACAAGGAATACGCTTCTGTCAAGAAAGAGTACATGAAGCTAGTCCTGAACCTCGAGAAGCTCAACGAGGCTTTCAGGAAGAACAGTGCCAATAAGGAACGATATCACAATGACATCCAACGGTTAACCAGGAATTTGAAGGCATACCAACGAGACTTCAAGGCTGCCCAGAAGAAGGAAAAGGCAATCATGCATGCCCAGAGTGTTGTGAAGCAGAAGTGAAGAAAAAAACAAAAAAACAAAAAAACAAAAAAACAAAAAAAAAACAAAAAATTTTTTTTTTATGTATGTATTTCATATATGAAAATATTATTATCATATAAATTTACGATATTAATTACATGAAATTTTGCATTATATATTTATTTGAGCGAATTAAAATTATTTGGATTTTCCCTTGTCAACATTGGATCAATAACTTTTAATATATCATTATCTATTCTAAAATTATCTTTTATACAATCATATAAATTATATCCAGTTTTATTTAATTATTGAAGTTGTTTTTGAAATCTGGACAATTTTTAATTGTAAAATCAATTTTATATTTTTTTTTCATATTTTAATACTATTAAATATATTAAATAATATGAGTTCATTTTATCCCATCGCTAATAAATTTGAATTTCTTTAAGGAAGTGATAATCGCATATCTTATACGGGGTAGCATAAGGACATATATAGTCCTTTGCGCTGGGTTCGACTCCCAGAGATATGTAATGTTTAAACACATGCTTTATGATATCGACAGATTGAGTTTAGGTATTTGATAGAAACATTTAATATGTGAAAAGAATACTAGATGTTCATATCACATATTAAATGGGTTCTATATACCGATCATTGATCCTTTTCAATGATTTTTAAGATAATAGCGCACACAATATCATATCGCAGGGAGACCATGGACCATATACGACTAAGTATGTGATACATTGTGGTTAAAGGGATGAGTTCTTGAAGTGTTACAGACCGCAAATCTGTTTCATGGAAACTAACAATAACTTTAATATTACTAATTATATATAATCATTTTGAGATACTTTTTAAGTATACACCCCTTGATTAGATATAATTAGTGATATTAGACATTTTTTTTATCTGTTCATTTTTGGTTCATTTTATCCCATCGCTAATAAATTTGAATTTCTTTAAGGAAGTAAACATCGGTTGATTGGGGGTCCATATGATTATACTAAAAAGGTAAAATCATATCGCTGGTTCAATTCCAGTATCAACCAAAAAAAAACAATATATTCTTATTCTTACCCAACGAAAGATATCTCGTTCAGCTTCATTGCCATAAGAAGCCATTCTAACGAGATATCATCTTTGTAATAGTAATAATCTATACTTTCGGGTATACGCTTACTATTATATGAAAAATATTTATCATTATAACGATATATTGGATGTTTACAAGTTCACAATGTTATGTTTCGAAATAACATGTGACAAAAAGTATTCATTATTAACTATAAAAAATTCTAGTGCTTAGGGATTAGTAGATAAGATTGTTGACCTAGGTTAGGTTCAACTAATTCTATTGATTTCACTTGCGATTTGCTGGTTAACTTAACCGTTCTGGCTCTTTATATTTGTTCGCATCATCTAGATTTTTGAGAAAGTTAATATTTTTTTTGTTTAAATTTAATTATTCTATATAAAATGTTTAATTCATCCGTTATAAAATAGAGTTTAATAAATATATAATAATAATGGAATATGCTTTAACGAAAGATGAAAATATTTTTGGTATTTTAAGGTTATTTATAAATGAACCGAGTATATGTAAAAAAATAATTAAATATAAAAAATATTTGGAAAAAAAAGATTCATTAGATTATCATTTTAAAAGATGGGAAGATATTGCAGGTGCTCATTATATTTTACATGATACACATCAAGGTAAATTTTCAAGTATTTCTAGTCCAGATAATTATATAGTTAAAATAGATCATAAACCAATTTTTTTTAATTTAACTGGAATATCATATCAAGTAGTAGAATTAATTCATGAATTAATTAAATTAAAAAATAAAGATTCAATACGAAATACATTTGTAGAAGATTATAAGGAATGGTTGAATTATGACGATAAATTATATTCAAAATTATCTAAAAAAATAATGTTTCTAATGAAAAAAAAATTTAATTTGAAAAAAAATTAAATTTAATATAAATATTAAATGGAAAATTTAATTACTTGTGAAAAGTGCTCAAGGCAATGGGATGGATATGCCCAGTGTCCGTGTGGAATTTGTTGCGATTCTTCAGAAGAAGATACTATTAGTGAAATTACCGGGGATGGTATTAAAACATTAATTACTGAATTAAATAATTATTTATTTATAAATAAACAAGAGATTTCTCCTGATATTTATAATAAAATATTAGATAATTTATTAAAAATATATAAATTAGTATAAATATTAAAATATTAGATTTCACTTACTTACCCATTACTAATCATTTCTTCAGCTTTATTTTTAATAGATTTATAATCTTGGTTTTTTAAGATGGGGTAGATCTAATATAATACTGACAATTCGGTTTTGTAAACAAGATTGATCCTAGTTCATTTTTTTTTAAACCTCTTCAATATCAGTATTTTTATGATTATCATATGTATGTCCTACATTTACTAGAAGGACTCCCATTCATGTTCCATTATTTGTTCCATTATTTGTTAAAAGGTATTGAATTGGATTAACATCTACCAACATCTTCTAAATATTCATAACCTTCTAATAAACAAATCTCTGGTGGAACAGTCATTCCCACTCCTTGTAAAACTTCATTAAATGTTATGTGGTTGTTATCATAACTAGCTTTCAACTCATTTGGAGAGGGTGGGTCATACCAGAAACCATCTGTCGGAGCACCAGGTATTCTAAATCCATAAAATTTAAATATATTACAAAATAACATATCCCAATTACGGTTTGTAGTCCTAGAAGGTAATATTGTCATATTCGGATTCATTTCTTGATAATATATAATTTTATCTTTATATTTTTTTAATGTATCTAGCATTTCTAATCCAGCTTTGTTGATATCCGGATTAAAACCAGCAAACCTATTGAGATCAGAATTATAAAAATTTAACATATTTTTTATAAAACCTATATGTCTTTCTAAAATTGTTATTGATTCCATAACATTCATGATATTTTCGGCTTGTCCAAAAAATACAATTAATATATTTTCAAATATTATTTTTTCTTCTGGATTAGAAAATTGAATGTGAGAGATTATACGTGGTATTAGTTGATTTAAACTTCTATCTACGGGAACTCTAGTTGAATCATATGTATCTCTACCAGTTATTTTTAAAATATGTCTATCTTTATTATTTTTAAATATTTTGCAAATGGAATTGGGTGATATCCCAACGTATAGATTTGCTACTTCGGGAGTAATGGCAAAAAAAGCAGGGTATTTGGCATTTTCTGGAGTCATTGATCCATAACTTTGATATAATATATCATTTATAGGGATCGTTAATTGGTGTATAATAGCACCTCCTTTATATAATTTTTTCTTTTTCAATGTTTTCTTTTTCTTTTTCAATGTTTTCTTTTTCTTTTTCAATGTTTTCTTTTTCTTTTTCATTGTTTTCTTTTTCTTTTTCAATGTTTTCTTTTTCTTTTTCAATGTTTTCTTTTTCTTTTTCAATGTTTTCTTTTTCTTTTTCAATGTTTTCTTTTTCTTTTTCTTTTTCTTTTTCTTTTTACCTCCATTTTTCCCTTGTTGTGGTCCCAATGGTTCTGAAAACACTGACGAATTTTGTCGTTGTATTGATTCATTTTCATCTGGAATGGTTGATTCATTTTCATCTGGAATGGTTGATTCATTACCCTCTGGAATGGTTGATTCATTACCCTCTGGAATGGTCGATTCATTACCCTCTGGAATGGTTGATAAATGACTCATTTCTTCTTGTTCGTATTCTTGCATAATATCAATAAACTCTTCATCATTTTCACAAGAATAATATACCTGAATAATATCCATTACTGATAAATTCCCATTTATATTCGGGTCTTTAATGGTTAATAACTCAAGGAATTCCATTGGATTAATATCTTGCCCCCCCGCAGACATTGTATCAGAATCAGTAGTAGCAGAAGCAGCAGCAGAAGCAGTAGAAGCAGAAGCAGCAGTAGAAGCAGTAGAAGCAGTAGAAGCAGCAGCAGAAGCAGTAGAAGCAGAAGCAGAAGCAGGTATATTCATCAAACGATACCGAGGTAATCCAAACAGACCCCGATAATAATTAGAGTATTTTAAATATTTGGGGACCTTTAACAGGTAAGACAAGGTCCCAGCAGGTTGACCGGGTATACGCTCAAATAGGGCCGATATTTCAGATATACTTTTAATTATAACAAGAACATAGAACTTTTGTAAATAATCATATGCTACTGTATCATTGTTTGCCATACGCAAACAATTAGAACATCTTATTTTTAATAATTCTGTTGATTTTTCCAGGATATTATTATATAATATATTGAATTCGTCATCGTCGTTGATATTTTGTAGGTCCTTTACCACCATCGATGTGGGATCAAATACCTTTAAATCACCGTATAATCCAGATTTCCACATGGTTTTAATACTGATTCCTACAGTAGTAAGGGGTGACGCATCATTTCCTGGTATAATATAACTTTTTAATGGAGTGTAGGGTGTCGATGGGGGTGGTTGCATCGGGTCGTGTGACCAAGGTATCATACCGGTTTTTCCTTCCCCACCAGTATTAAATATACAATTTAATAGTAATCCGTATACTTCTTCATTCAATTCCATTTTCAATATATTCTGATCGCTCCCGTGGTCTAGACTTAAGTTTATTATATTAGTACTTGACTTCCATTGATTTGCTAAAGCAAGAGAGTAATCATATACAAATAAATGTAACCCATTTGTCTTCTGTATCATATTATCGCGCAACGATGGTGTGATAGCTCTCGGATTATATATGTTTATTTCTTCATAACATTTTATGGCATGTGTATTCCACTTGGTTGATTCACATCCGAAATAAAATAACATATTATCAAATGGTATAACATGTTCACATTCTAATCTTAAAAGAACATTGGCAGCCCCACTACCGGTGGTGGTAGTGGGTGCGCGTGTTGGGTCTTCATCTATTATATTGTAGGCAAGCTCCCGATTTAATGCCGCCTGTTGTTTCTTATTGGTGGTGGTTGGAGCGACCACAGGTATTATACTGGTAACTATATTTGATGCGGCAATTGATAGAGATGGATATCGCTCTGCCCTCGCTGGTAACGATAATGTGGGGTCGGTAAATCGTATCTTCATTATCTCATCAATTGGTCGTATTAGAGAAACCATCGTATGGCTACCACCGTTATATTCGTAATTTTCTAATGGTGGATCCGATGGGTATATCGCATTTCGACCACTAGTAAGACCAACAAAATAAACAAATGTCATATAGCATATAGATTTATCTTGATAATACCACGAAGGTGAAAATTTATTCACAATTTCCCTGTTTTCATCCGTAGCTCCATTCACACTGCGAGGCCAGCGAAAAAATAATGTATTTCCACACTCAATCTGAGCATCACCACCGAGTTTCGATCTAACCGAGGAGTTACTGGGCGTTTCACCAAAGTTTAAACTACGCGAGAGATTTGTGTCAGCTGATGGCATCTCGGTATAATAATGTTGCATCATATTAGTAGGGGGTATACTATTTGGATCCATTTCTGCTACTGCGTTTGTAATTCCATGGTTGCCTAGTGCGCGCCTCTCTGCTATCGCGGTGCGTCTCACATCTGCCGCGGCGGTTGCGGCGCGTTTCTCTTCTTTTGCTGTGCGTCTATTTGCTTCCACCCGCGCTTTTTCTGTATCCCGTTTCTCCTGTTCTTTATTAGATTGCGATTGCGTAAATGTCATAGTCTGGGTTCGGATGCGCCCTGATCCCTTCATCGAGGCTAACATAGTAGAAAGTTTATCCATTCTATAGGTAAGGTCCTCGGGTTTTGATTCATAACCTTGAAGATTACGATACAATGTATCCAACTTTTCATTCATGTATTTTAATGCGCGTTCAAAATGGTTAATTGCTTCTCTTTGTAATATCACCTTAGATGACCCGGCATCGTTGAATACTTTGTTATAATATTCGCATGCGATAGTTGTTAACCCGACTAAATTAATGCTCAGTATATATATCTTTTCGGATATATCTTCCATCAATAAACCATACGCATGTGAATAAGGTGGGTTTGTCCAATTATTATAATCTATTACTCTACTAATCGGACCACCACATTGAGTTCCAGCCATCATGGGGGAAACCCCCACCATTGGGCAGGATTCATGTGAAATTTGATTCACATCGGATAACCATTCTTCGCTATCCGGTCTTTGATTATCCAATAAGTATTGGGTTCTTTCTATGAAACGATCTATCTCATTCATGTCATCTTTGAGGCTCTTTTGTTCATCACTAAGTTCTTCACTAAGTTCTTCACTTTGGACGCGACTACGCGACTGTTGCCCTTGCCCTTGCCCTTGCCCTGGACTTGAATCTGCCTTCCTTTTATTCTTACCTTCGTTTGTTGACATTATATAATATAATAATATAATAATATTATTATATTATTATACCTCTTCTTTTTGGTGCCACCTACAGTTGAAAATCAACAATTCCTTCTTTTGCTATAAATATAGGTTGTAATAACGAATCTGGTGTGAAATTATTATTTTCACCGAAAAGTTTTGTAGTGACTTCATGATTTAAAAGATATTCGGGAGTTAATAACACTTGTAATTCATCAAAAGGAAATCTATTATAAATTAATGGAGTAGCCGGTGAATCTGCTCCACTATACCAAGAACTAATAACTTCACATAAATTTTTACTATCAACTAGTATATTTCTTACAATAAAACTATGCATTGTGTGATAGGACCCTAAATCCTCTATATATTTATATATATTTACAATATATATATCAGAGGTTGATTGTAACGTAGGATATATATATATATTAAGAAGTTGCCAACTTTTAATTTCTCTTATATGCCTAAACAGTAAAGGACCATCCAAAATTTTCCGAATAATGGGTGAAACCCTACTATATAGTTTTTCATAAGTATCCTGGAATTTCAGACCACTTGGAATACTAATATTTAGTAATAACATAACAAATATAACAAATGATGTTAAACGACATCCACACATACTCTTATACATTGGAACAGGATCTTCATCATCATCTACATATTTAAAATAGTTAATATCTCTGGTTCGTTTAGCAATTGGGTGATCTATAATTTGCTCAATTCCACATATCGTTTTATTTGTTGAAGCAATATCACTGTGAGGGTCTTCATAACACATTGTAATAGCTTCATTATAGGTTTGTTTAATTTTTAAGATTTGATCATATTCCATTATATTATATTATATTATATTATATAAAGATATTATCGTAATATAATATAATATAATATAATGAATAATAATCATATAATATTTGAATATGATAAATATTTAAAAGAATATAAAAAAAAATATGGAGGAAATACTATTTTACTAATGCAAGTTGGATCTTTCTTTGAAATGTGTGCTATTATTGAGCAAGGTAATGAAATTGGCGAAACCAATATTCATACAATTTGTGATGATGTATTAAATGTTGTGGTTGGTAAAAAATGGTATAAATATGTTGATGGGGTGACAGGTATATCAGAACAAAAAGAATATTATATGGGCGGATTCCCTCTAGTAGATCAAGAAAAATATTTTACTTTTTTATTAAATCATAATTATACAGTTGTATTAGTTGAACAAGTAACAGAACCACCAAATCCAGAAAGAGAAGTAACAAAAATATTATCGCCAGGGACAGATATTACATATAATAAAAAACAAAGTAATTTTTTAGTTTCTATATATATAGAAAAATACAGTTATAATAATAAAGAAATATTTGAAGCGGCATTATCGGCAATAGATTTGTCAACTGGTAAAAATTTTATTCATGACATTAAAAGTGATAATGATAATAATTATTGTATAGATGAAATATCTAGATTAATTAATTTTTATAATCCATCTGAATTAATATTTCAAACAGAAAATTTCAATTTAACTAATGATGATGTTATAAATAAATGGGATATATCTCATGATTGTTATAGAATAAATCATTATGATGATAATATTTATAAAAAACCATCTTATCAGAATAATTTATTAAATGAATTATTTAATTTTGATAATATGCTATCAAATTTAGAGAATTTAAATTTAGATAATAATAACTCATTGCGTTTATCATATATTTATTTATTATCATATATCAATGAACATAAAATGAATATTTTAACAAATATAGAAACCCCCGTTGAATGTGAAGAAACAAATTATTTAAATTTAACAGCAAACTCTATTAGACAACTAAATATTGTAAATAATTACTCATATTTTAAAGGTAAAAATGAATCTTTATTATCGATATGTAATATATGTTTAACATCAATGGGTAAAAGAATGTTTAAAGATAGATTATTATATCCTTTATTAGATACAGAAAAAATAAATAGTAGATATGAAAAAGTAGAAACATTTCAAATAGATAAATATTATAATAATATACGTTCTTATTTGGTTCATATTCAAGATTTAGAAAAGACTGTTAGATTAATGAGTTTAGATTTGATAAATCCATATCAATTAGTATCAACTTATTTATCGTATGAATATGTTAATAAAGTAATAGAAAATATTAAAACAAATAATATATATAGATTTTATAATAATTATGAAAATGATATAAATATATTTAATAATTTTAGACATGAATTAAAAGATATCTTTAATTTTGAAAATATTACAAATGATCCAGTTCATTTAATACAGAGATCGTTATTTAATATTGGATATAATACAGAAATAGATAAAATTGATGAAAAAATATTAGAATACACAGAAAATATTAAATTGATTTGTGATAAAATGTCATCATATGTTGATTCATATGGTTCAAATTCGGTTAAAATATGGTCAGGTAAAGATAATGATGAATGGATATTATATTCTACAAAAAAAAGAGTAGAAACTTTTAAGAAAAAAATGAAAAATTTATTAGATAAAGATATCTTAATTAAAACGAATGGTTCAAGTGGTAAAACATTATTTAAAATAGATCCAAATGAAATAACATATAAACCATCAACAGCTAGTAATGTATTCATAATTATTCCATTAATGAAAGGATTGTCTAAGGAAAAATATGATTTATTTAAAAATTTATCAAAATTAAATAAAGAATTATATGAAAAAAGTATGAAATCATTATATGAAGAGTATAATAAAACATTAAAAAATATAAATGAATTTGTATCAGATATAGATGTAGCATCTTGTTCGGCTAAAATAGCAATAGATAATAAATATAGTAGGCCAAAAATAATTAAAAGTAGTAAAAGTTATATAACTATAAAAGATATTAGACATCCAATTGTTGAAAGAATTAATTTAGAAACAGAATATATTACAAATAATATAGAATTAGGAAAAGAAAAAGATGGAATATTATTATTTGGAACTAATGCATGTGGTAAATCAACATTTATGAAAGCGGTTGGATTAAATTTAATAATGGCACAAGCAGGTTTATTTGTAGCCTGTTCAGAATTTACATATTCACCATATACACAAATATTTACTAGAATTTTAAATAATGATAATATATTTAGATCTGAATCTACATTTGCTGTAGAAATGAATGAACTTAGAAGTATAATGAAAAGAGCAGATGATAAATCATTGGTATTAGGGGATGAATTATGTTCAGGAACTGAAACTACTTCGGCATTATCAATTGTTTATGCTGGATTATATACATTATGTAAAAAAAAATCTACATTTGTATTTACTTCTCATTTACATCAAATAACTAAATTAGATTTATTAAAAGAATTAAATAACCTTCAAGTTTATCATTTACAAATTAAATATATTGATGATGTTTTAATTTATGACAGAAAATTAAAAGAAGGACCTGGTCCATCAATATATGGTATAACTGTATGTGAAGCACTCGGTTTATCAAATGAATTTGTATCATTAGCAAAAAGTATTCAAAAAAAATTAGAAAATAATGGTTCAAATACTAAAACATCTCATTATAATTGTGATGTTATTATGGATAAATGTAGAATATGTTCAAATCCAGCAGAAGAAACTCATCATATAAAAGAACAATGTTTTGCGGATGAAAATAATATGATAGATCATCATCATAAAAATAATAAACACAATTTAGTTCCATTATGTAAAAAATGCCACGATGATACAACATATGGTAAATTAATAATTGAAAAATATATTAATACATCTGATGGTATTAAATTAATATATAATTATACTGATAAAAAGAAAGAAAAAAAGAAAAAATTTAATGTAGAAACAATTGAAAAAATATTAACATATAAAAATACATATAATAATAATAAAAATCAATGTATTCAATTTTTAGAATTAAATGAAAATATTAAAATAGGAAAAGAAACATTAAAAAAAATAATGGAAAATAAATATTAATATATATATATATATTAATATAATGAATTATATTTTACACTTATTATTAGAAGCAACAGTTATCGGTTTTACCGTAGTCTTATTTGGAACAGTTATTAGCTATATTATTGCAAAAATGATAGGGAAAAATACTAATTTCCTAAAAAGACCATCAATGTTTATTGCTTTATTTTTAATTGGATT
>Ga0233414_10000449_pt1 | contig 17290 bp, 17 predicted proteins | sample Na_anoxic_10_MG_FD_189020 | JGI IMG/M metagenome (GOLD analysis project Ga0233414, IMG submission 189020) | Seawater microbial communities from Saanich Inlet, British Columbia, Canada - Na_anoxic_10_MG | ecosystem: Environmental > Aquatic > Marine > Inlet | place: Canada: British Columbia... | reverse complement strand
TGGCCAGGGAATTTGAGATTAAGCCCTGGCAAGAAAAGATCATCTCTATCTATCGGGGTCCTGGTGGCAAAGGATCAGCCTTTCGCTCCATGTTTGAGGCGGCTAAGCATCTCAAGGTAAAGGCCTGCATGGTTGTAGATTCAGACTTACGTTCCATTACCAGCGATTGGGTCAAATATCTTCTGGAGCCAATCCTGGAGAAGGATTACCAGTATGTATCTCCCGTGTACTCACGCTGCAAGTACGATGGCACTATCACCAACAACATTGTGTATAATCTTACCAGGGCTTTGTATGGCCTGCGTATCCGCCAGCCCATTGGGGGAGACTTTTCATTTGCCGGGCAGCTCGCCTCGTATTATATCGAGCAAGATGTCTGGGATACAGACGTGGCCCGGTATGGCATCGATGTGTGGATGACCACCAACGCGATTACCAATAACTTTAAGATCTGCCAGTCCAATTTAGGGGTAAAGACCCATGATGCCAAGGACCCTGCCGAGTCCTTAGGGCCTATGTTCCGCCAGGTAGTGCACACCCTCTTTGTCCTCATGGAGCAGCACGAAGCCCAGTGGAAGGCAATTAAAGGCAGCCGGAGTGTGCCTCTGTTTGGACTTCAGGAATTTATGGAGCCGGAACCCATCCAGGTTGATCTCGAACGGTTGGTCACGGAATATAAGACAGGATTTCGGCAGTTCAAGGGCATCTACCAGGATATCTTTTGCTCTGAGTGTTTTAAGGAACTCAAGCGATGTGCTACCAAGCCCAAGACAAAGTTTATGATGCCGGTGACCACCTGGGTCCACGTCCTCTACGAAACAGCAGCCACATTCCACAGCTGGACCCACAACCGCACTCAACTGGTCAACCTGGTCACCCCCCTGTATCTGGGACGTGTAGCCTCCTTCATCAACAGAACTCGAGAAATGTCTTCAAGCCAGGCCGAAGAAGTAGTCGAGGAGCAGGCCCAGGTATTCGAGGACTATAAGGACTATCTGATCCAGGTGTGGGACAAGAAGGCAAAGCTGAGGTATTGAGAGGTATATTTAAAACAAGATAAAGAACGCCCACCTGCAAGGAGAGCACGAAGTGGTGGATAATCAAGGTTACTTTGGAAAATACTACGGTAAAAAGTTTATGGGGAATCAGGACCCCTTGAATAGCCACTGCACAGAGAATACTCCTAAGGTAATTAGCCCCAGTTTTCAGTGCACTGGTCTCACAGATCTCAGCACTGAATTTTGGAGGGAGATGTTGGCTGTAAGATAGTCTCTATTTTCAAGAAAAGCGCCTCTTTTCCTCTTCAACCACATCTATCAAATCATAGTATATTCTCGGTATCTTGCTTGCCACTCGCTCCCATGATACAGTCTGCGGCATCTCAAAAATGCTTTTTTGGCTCTTGCGCTCCACCTCCATTATAGCCTCGGCGAGTCCATTTTCAAGAAAGGGTTTAAATTCGGGGTGGGTAGTGACGAACCTCAAGAACATCTCCGTTATTCTAAACGGCGCAGTAAGAACATCGCCTGCCTGAAGAATAGATTGGTGGAACACGTTTTTGACAAGGTATTCCTCGGCATCGCGGTCATGCTTAAGGTTGCTAAAGCTCGCGTCATCTGAGTGCTTTTTGATCTGCTCTTCAGCGACAGCCTGATAGGTGATGGCCAAATCCCTGAAAAAAGTATCCGAGATCTCAAGCCCCTCCTCGATAATGAGGGCATTCATGAGGGTGGTCACAATATCAATCGCCATCCGGTTAAGGCCTTTTGCCTGATCCTCTACTGATGCATCCTGGTGTTTGTGATCGAAGGGCTCATCGCTAAACATGACCTGCGCAGGGGAGGAGGCCTTGCGGTACACCTCTATCAAGGTGAAGATCTCCACTCCCCAGTTGGTGGCAAAGCGCATCTTTTTGAGGAGATCCACATGAAACGCCACCTCGCCGGAGAGCTGGTAATTGAAGGTCAACAGGAAATCAATCAGGCGCAGCATCCTCTCCTCTTTGGTCTCTGCAAACTTCCTCTTAAGGGAAAGTAAAAGGGGATCCAATAGCAACCGTTTCACCCGACCGTAAAGCTCTCCTCTATCGGAGATCCTCGCGTAGTAAGCCTTTGAGAAATCGTAATTAAGCGCTACCACCGGGTAGAAGAGTCTGTCCAATTGTATTCGTTTGAATGTCCGAATGTCGGCATCGATCAGTCCTATTGACTCGGCGCCCAAGGCAATTGCAATGCCGAAGCTGATGAACATGTTTTTCCCCTTGCCAGATTCCTCCATGTTGAATCCCGACTCGTTGAGCTTCTTATAGATACTGCCAAAGCCCGGCCCATCGTTCCACTGGATGAGGTAATTCTTGAGTCCCGCATCCTTTATCAAGTCTTTTAACTGAAAGGCTTCTTCTTCAGTGGCCCTGTCAAGACCGAAGATTATATGGGAAAGGTAAGGCACTATATGCAGGTACCTGAGGATGTTTCTGAATACTGGCAGGTTTGAGGGATCCGTGTACTCGCTTGCAAGCAGTGGAATGATTAACACCGTCCTTTTCCACCGAGAGTGAAGCCTGAGTTGGGATCTGAGATGCCTTGTTTCGTGGCGAAGGATGTGGAAGGTGCTTATCCTACTGCTTTTCTGTGAATATTCGGAAATAGCTTAACTCCTTTTATCTACACGTAGTCATATATTAAAACGAGCCCATTAAATTAACATGGAGTACATAGTAATCTAAATGTAATTAACACATAATATATGGGCCGAGAGTAAGCGTCAAGAAAATTAAACCCAGAAATTCTGGTTATTTTCTGTTATGGAATATGGGTTAGAGGTGAAATAAGAGGTTTCAATTCTCTAAGATGATTTATTGTATAATCCGGTTCAGGATGAGGAGGGATTATTCGGGTAGTATCATGAACAATCAAAACGGTCCTGGACCCTGCAGCATGGCCTGCCATAATATCAAGGGAAAAGTCCCCAACCAATAGTAACTCCTCGGTCACAATGCCCATTGTGTGTGCTGCAATTACCACACCAGCAGGGTCAGGTTTTGGTGTGCCATCATCCCTCGTAAAAATAATAGCAAAATCATCTGCCGTGACATGATCAAAGTTTTTAAGGGCAAGTAATACTGCATTAAGAGAATTTCTGGTAATAATACCTAAAGGTAAGTCTTTTTTTTAAGCTCCCTTACTACAACCTCTGCATCCTGGGCTGGAAAAGATATCCTCGCAGCTCTATCCTCATGCCTATCTAAAAGGCTATAGGCCTTTTGCTGCTCATTGTTATCAAGGGATTCGATGAATTCAAGGATTGGCACCTCCGGCGGACAACCCAAAGATGCCTTGATCTCAAGAAAATTTATTGCCCCTGGGACAGTAAGTGTCCCATCAAAATCAAACAGGATACCTTTAATATTCATGAAATACTCCTTCTATGAGCCTGTCGGCCTTTATCAACCTAAGCTCTTTGTAATTTTGCAACAATTAATAAAGTTTTTGCATAAAGTGTCCATTTTATTCTTGTCATTCCTTTGATATTCTGATAATTTATTAATAATAACAATATGTTAAATAGATCCCAACTTGATAACTATTCCATTATAAAGTGAGAATAAGATATGGATCCAAGATTTATCCAATGTGACCGAGATACTCTCTATTTGATGCCTCCATCTATCCAGGACTGGCTCCCTGAAAATCACCTGGCCCGTTTTGTGGTAGATATCGTTTCCCAACTTGACTTATGGCCACTGGTGAGTGCCTATGCTGGCCGGGGCTCTGATGCTTATCCTCCCGGAACGCTTCTGGCTCTATTGTTTTACGGCTACGCCACAGGGGTTTTTTCAAGTCGTAAACTGGAAACGGCAACCTATGATTCTGTGGCTTTCCGTTTTATTACAGCAAACACTCATCCTGATCATGACACCATTGCCACTTTCCGCAAGCGCTTCCTTGAGGAGTTAAAACCTTTGTTTGGCCAGATCCTGACAATCGCTCACACGATGGGTGTATGCAAGCTGGGCGCGATCAGTTTAGATGGTACCAAGGTCAAAGCCAATGCCTCCAAACATAAAGCCTTGAGTTGGGAGCATGCTTGTAAACTTGAAAAACAAATCCATGCTGAAGTAGACGCCCTTCTTCGTCAGGCTGAGGAAGCAGACAAGGGAGATCCGCCTGATGGGATGAGTATCCCTGATGAACTGGCCTGAAGAGAGGAACGTCTTGAGACCATTGCCAGGGCCACAACAGAGATCCAACGGCGTGCTTCCGAGCGGTATACAGAAGAGAAAGAGGCCTATGATCAGAAAATGGCTGAACGTACAGTCAAAGAGCAAGAGAACGGGAAAAAACCCCGAGGTCGTGAACCGAAACCTCCTGAGCCTGGCCCCAAAACAACCGACCAGGTAAACCTCACCGATGAAGACTCCCGCATCATGCCCACCTCAGGAGGTGGTTTTGAACAAACCTACAATGCTCAGGCAGGGGTTGACATGGGTTCAATGCTCATTGTGGAAAACCATGTAACCCAGCAACCTAATGACAAACAAGAGATCAAACCTGCTCTAGAAAACCTGGCCGCTTTACCCGATACATTGGGCAAGGTCGATGCTTTAGCTGCGGACACGGGTTATTTCAGTGAAAATAATGTGAAACGTTGCGAGCAAGAGCATACCAAACCCTACATTGCTACTAAAGGTGATAAACACAACCAGTCTCTTAACAAACGTTTTTATCAATCCCAACAGCCCCTTCCTGAAAATGCTGATCCCGTGACAACAATGAAGCATCGGCTCAAAACACTGGAAGGCAAAAAGCTTTATTCCAAACGCAAGAGCACCGTGGAAACTGTATTTGGCATCATCAAAGCCGTTATAGGATTTCGCCAATTCTTACTTCGCGGCTTGGAATCTGTCAGCGGTGAATGGGATCTCGTATGCATCGCGTATAATTTAAAAAGACTACACGTCCTAACGACCTAAACAAGGACAAATAACAACCCTTCCTGAGAGGGAATGGCATTAAAAATAGATTCATTCTGCTTCGTTTCAAAAGAAACTGCTGTGTTGAGCGGGACAGAACATCAGCAAGACCGACAGGCTCCTGAGTTTCCTACTTAGTGCCTGAACGAAAACTATCCAAAGCTGTCATTTCGAGCGTAGCGAGAAATCCTATCGTATTATTATTGAAATCAGAAATTTACAAACTGCAAAAATAGTCCCTCTCCCTTGATGGGAGAGGGCTGGAAAGAGGGTGAGTAAAATTGATATTTCAAACACTTATCCTCCCCCTCCCCTTTGTCCCCTCCCACGAGGGGAGGGGAAATATCGGTTTTTCCAGACGTTTAATTATCAGTTTGTAAATTTCTGTGAAATATAAGATTTCTCCCTTTGGTCAAAATGACAATAAAGAGGGGTTTTCGGTCAGGCACTAAGTAGGAAAGTCAGGTTAGGTTGTTTGAATAAAAGGGCAATTAATATGCTCGTTCCCATGCGGAATGTGTTTAAGCTCGCTTTTAAGTCAGGTTTCATAGAGAAGAATCCAATGGATTTGCTTGACCCTCTTAAGCCTGAAAAAGCTGATATCGATCCGTTTAGCATGGAGGAAATCAAAGCAATAATCGAGAATGTTGACCCTCACTACAAGAACTTTTTGATCGTGGCTTTCTTTGCTGGCATGAGGTTCGGTGAAATGTCAGCTTTAAAGTGGCGCAATGTTGATTTTAAGTTAGGCGTTATTAAGGTTCGAGAAACATTGGTTGAAGGTGAGGAAGCACCGCCCAAGACTGAAGGCTCAAGAAGAGATATTAAAATGCTCCCGCCTGTTGTTGAGGCTCTAAGGGATCAGAGGAAAGCCACTCTTGGTAAATCTGATTATGTCTTTCTTAATAGGTATGAGAGGCCAGTAACACCGGGTCCTTTAGGCAAGCATGCTTGGAAGAAAGTCCTTAAAAAGATAGGGATAACATACAGAGCACTGATGCAGACAAGACATACATTCGCTACCTTGATGCTGGATGGGTTTGCAACTCCTGGTTGGGTAGTTAAAATGATGGGTCATACATCCCTTAAAATGATTTACGAGCATTATTATTCATATATAAAGAACTACCAGTCGGAGGATGGCCAGAAATTTATGGGAAGGGTTTACAACCCTATCATGAAGGAGCCGGAAAAAACTACCCCAAATCTACCCCACCAAGAAAAAAAGGAAATTAGTAGTATGCCTAACTCCCTTTAATTCTTGAATAAAACAGATTAGTAGGTGGTCGGGACGACTGGATTTGAACCAGCGACCCCAGCGTCCCGAACGCTGTGCTCTACCAGACTGAGCCACGTCCCGACTTTATCTAATTGCCTTCTTGATGATAGATTCTGCTAGAAAAGAAGTAAAGAAAATTGCTACAAATCCTTGGAGAATCTAGAATCTCTGTATTGTGGATCTTATCACACTGATGAAATTCTCTAAAATTCTCTCTGTAGCTCCCCAGATAACAATACCCTCATAGATAAAGACTGGGGTCTCAAAAGTATCTCCTTTATAATTCATTGAAAATGGTTGTGGTTGGGAAGGATCAAGAAAAAATTGTAAAGGAACTTCAATTAAGTGCTCAACCTCTCTCCTATTAATGTTGAATTCATAGGGAAATGGTACTGTTCCAACAAAAGGATGGACAATGAATTGAGACGTTATGGTAGTCATATCATCCAGCTGACCCAGGATCTCAATATCCTCTTCTCTTACCCCTGTTTCCTCAAATGTTTCCCTTTTTGCAGTACTTTCCAGGTTATAATCTCTCTCATCTACTACGCCACCGGGAAATGATACCTCGCCTTTATGATATTCCACTGTATTCGCTCGCCTCATAAGAAGAAGCCAATAATGATTATCCTTTATAAATAGGGGCAAAAGAACAGAGGCCTGGGTATATGTATCAACATTGTCTTCAATTCTCTTCGGCTCTCTTTGTGACAAAAGAGCCTTTAGATCCTGTTTAAATTGGCCCATGTTTAATGCACCTATCTTTATCAAATAATTGGTACTGGCTTTTGGGTTGGGGAAGTTGTCTTTTCAATAGTTGTTATAATGCTTCCACCCCTAAATATAGTTACCTTTCCAGTCGACTCAGAAATGACTAAGGCAACTGAATCCGTGACCCCTGTAATAGCAGCAGCAGATGAATGCCTGGCACCCAAACCCTGGGGCATGGGTTCCCCGTGGTGTGCAGCATTTAAATAGCGTCCAGCTGCCAATACAACTCCATCATCTCTTATAATAAAGGCCCCATCAATAGAGGAAAATTCCTTTAATGTTTCTCGAACTTCGGGTTTAGTAATATGCAAAATATCCTCAGCGTGACCCTGGAAGGGATTAAAAACCAACTGGTGCGAATATTGAAGCACCTTTTCATGATCACCCAGGATGAATGTAGTTCCTATAGGTCTCCCTTCTCTGCCCTCATATGCCATCTCCATAACCAAAGTAAGAAGAGATTCGAATATATCAGGCTTTATGTTCTTAAGGAAAGGCGATTCTTTAGTGAAACTGACAATTTCGGATTCATCCCCCACCTTCAATATCATTATGGTATCCATAAAACCTTTCTCTATTTGCCCGCCTACACATACCAGAATATCATCTTTAAACAATATTCCCTTGGAAATCCCTGCGAGAAAGCCGAACTTTAGATAACCATCCCTGGTCAGGTAAACATCAGGGAGCTTAATAATATTACATTTTAAGCCAGTGGCCTTCTCCAGGGATAGTTCATTTTTTGTTACCACTATAACCTTAAACTTTTTCCCCTCCGCCTTTAAAAAGGGTATAATGTCTGCCGAAGTCTCCATATTAACCAAAATAGCGTCGGCCTTGACCTTACTTGCTATAGATGCAGCCTGCTTAAGCATTAGATCTGTCCAACCTGACGACTTCATCCTTTTATTTTTTGGACCAATCTCCTCTCCAGATTTTTTACCACCAATAATAGATTGTCTCTGTTTTTTTTTCTTTTCCAATGTATCTGTTTCCACGATCTCTCTCCCCTCATACCTGAAGTTCGTTGAGTTTATTGTGTCTCTTGTGTTTGTTAGGTTACAACACGATTAACTCAATAAACCCGACCAACCCGATAAACTCCGGTGTTACTCTCTTCCATAGGTTTCCATGTATTTATCAAATTCCTCTCTTGTCGTTTTATCGATAGCTCTTTTCTCCCCTGAGATAAAAAGAGGAATCTTATTGTTATAGAGATACGCTACTATCTCCCTTATACCGGCAACTGAAAAAAATGGGATACCGGTTCTCGAGGTAAATTCTGCTATAGGATTCGATCCCTTTTTATCCAGAACAACTTTTCCCTCTTTATCATAAACGACTGTTGTTTGTTCTCTGTCTACTGCAATGCCTAATCCTATTATCTCACAGTGAAATCCGTGAGAATGAGATTCTTTATTAATTTTTTCTACAATCTCATATTTTGTTTCCATAGAAGTTATTACATCATCAACAATAAATATCCTGCAGCCATTAAAAAAGGCATTATTGACAAAAAGGGCAGCGGATGAGGACCTTTCACCATGTTTCTTTGCCTCTTTCCTGTCATAATCAAAGAGCAAATCATGGCCATGGTAATGAAAAAGAGCAGCAGCTATTGCTGAAGCAATTGCACTTCCTTTATAAGATGGCCCAACTATTATATCTATCTTATCTACGAGTGATGTGGTAACCAGCATCTCAGCAAAAAAAGAACCTATCTCAAGGAATAGTCGTCCTGTATTTAACTTCCCTGAGTTGACAAAATAGGGAGTTGGCCTACCGTCTTTCAAAATCAGATCCTTATCAAAAAAGAGGGCCCCTGTCTCTGCAAGCATTACACTCAAGCGTTTTTTATATTCTTCCATGCTTTACTTATTACCCTATTTTACCAAAAAAAACAACACGATATGCAATACTTCAGACCTCTCGTTAAGTGGTCGAGCAGTTGAGTCGTTAAGTGGTTGTGATTGCTTGTTTATGTGTTGTTTTCCTAAAAATTGGACACTCGTAGAATTTAGGAATTGAAATCTGAATCTTTTCCTTATCTTAATCCCTCAATCCCCCAATTTGGTTCCAGACAGCTAATATGATGAGAATGGTGTCCAAAAAACGGAGCTATTTTTTAGATCAAATAACGAAGTCTGTACTTATATTGAATAAGATGGTAGCCATAGCTCAACATTAGACCTACAAACCTACAGGCTTTTCTTGACAGATTAAAACGGATTTGATATAAGAAATTAAAAATTTCTTCAAAATGGAGATCTTATTATGGCTGAGGAAGAAGTTGGTATAGTTGTTAAATTTTTCTCTAAACCAAGCGTGGCTGCTATAGACCTGACAAAGGGATCTATTAAAAAGGGTGATACCCTGATGTATAAAGGTCACACTACTGATTTTACCGAAGAGGTAACGAGCATGGAGATCGATAACCAATCTGTAGATGAAGCAAAGGTTGGTGATATGATTGGTATTCAGGTAAAGGAGAGGGTAAGGGAAAAGGACAAAGTCTATAAGCTTGTAGACTAAGATATTAGGCCTTTAAGTGGACGAATTTAAATCAAAGCCACATCTTACACAAAAATCTTCCTTTTTCTGTTTAAAACCACAATTTGGGCAGAGAATAAAATCCTCTGTGGAAAGTATACTTTTTTGTTCAACAGAGAATTTATCAGGAAATTCCCCAGTCTCTTGAATATTAACAAACCCACCGGCATTAATAATGGCCTCAGCATATTTCCGAGCTTCCTCTAAGCTTAGATCCCTCTTCAAAACTATTGGAGCCCTTTCGATATATTTATTTAAGGTAGAGCCAGAAACCCCGAGTTTGGCCATGTTTTGCCGGAAAATCTCTTCCTCAGCCTTTATACCAAAAAGAGTAATCCTGTATTTCTTTGCCATTTTTTTAACAAACTATTAATGAACTACCCCGCCGCAAGCAGCGGGGTATCATCAAAAAAGCATCGAACGCCCCAAGGGGCGGGGAATTAGACCCGTAGAGATTAAATAATTGCACTTTACTAAGTAAAATATGACTCCTCATATCCTATGGCAAATCCTCATCCCAAAAGAAATATGCTAATCAGTAGTCATTTTTTTAATAGATTCAGAAATCATATATCAATGTGGATTTAAGACCAGATCAATCGTATGTCAAGACAAAAAGAAACTAACCCTGGAATTCTTTTTCTTGCATAGAAATAGTATCGTATGATAATTAAAGCAGCTTATTAAAATGTTGAGTCGTTGAGCAGTTACGTAGTGTAGTAATAAAAACCACACAACTCAAACATTCAACGATTCGATCACCCAATCAACTTTTAATAAAGAAATATATACCTTGACAGAATTATTAAAGAAAAAGGGAAATATCAAAACCAAAAAAGTTACATTCGATAATAACGAATTAGCGAGAAGTCTTTATGGAGAAAGAAACAGCAATCTACGGTTGATAGAAAAAAGGCTCAATATAATACTTAATATTAGAGGAAACGACATCATTTTACAAGGTGACATCCCTGAATTAGAAACGGCTGAAAATTTATTAACCCAGCTCTATGGATTGCTTAAAGAAGGATACCCTATCTACGAGAGGGATGTTGATTATTCACTTAGAATCTTAAATAGTAACCATAAAGCAGACCTCAAACCAATTTTTTTAGACAGGATATACATCCCATCAAAAAAAAAGACAATAACACCCAAAAGTCTCAATCAAAAAATTTATATTGATGGAATAAGAAAATACGATATTGTATTTGGTATAGGTCCAGCTGGCACAGGGAAAACATATCTTGCTATGGCAATGGCCATATCATCTTTGATGAAAAAAGAGGTAAGTAGGGTAGTCTTAGTAAGACCAGCTGTGGAGGCAGGTGAAAAATTGGGTTTTTTGCCAGGAGATCTATATGAAAAGGTGAATCCATATCTGAGACCACTATACGATGCCCTCCATGATATGATGGATTTTGAAAGTGCTTCACGTCTTATCCAAAACAGTGTAATAGAGGTAGCTCCTTTGGCCTTTATGAGAGGAAGGACACTTAATGATTCTTTTATTATATTAGATGAAGCTCAGAATGTAACACCTGAACAGATGAAGATGTTTTTGACGCGCCTTGGTTTTAGCTCAAAAACAGTCATAACCGGAGATATTACCCAAACAGACCTTCCTGAGGGAAAGGCTTCGGGCCTTATACAGGCCAGAGATATTTTAGCTGACATAAAAGAGATAAAATTTGTGTATTTCGGGAGAGAAGATGTTGTGAGGCATCCATTAGTCCAAGAAATTATAGATGCCTACGATAAACTGGATACTTGATACTCTTTAACTTCAGGCCTGCCCGTCCCGCTTTGCGGGACGAGGAGGGCAGGCTTTAGGCACTTTAATATAAATATCATGGCAAAGAAGAAGAAAAAGATCGCCCCAATTAAAAATAAAAAGGGCAAAAAGTTGGAAAAAGAAATCATCTCACCACTGAAAAGATCTGTAACATCACTTAGGGTGGTTAGCTCCAAAATTCAAATATGGATATATCTCATTATCTTAAGCGCTACGATTTCCCTTCTCCTTTATCCAAACTTGCTCGTAATACCAACAGAAGATTACTCTATAGGTGATGTGGCAAATAAAGACATCAAGGCATCTCATGATTTTCTTGTTGAAGATAAGGAATTGACAAAACAGAGGCGATATGAGGCAGTAAAATCAGCTCTTTTTGTCTATGACTTTGACAGGTCAGGTGCCAATATTAACCAGAGGATTAAAGAATCCTTCAGCTATGCCAGGAAAGAGTTAGAACAGATTTTATCAATTGAGTTGGGGCCAACCCTACGCTCAGAAAAACTTGAACAATTAAGAGACAAATTCTGTGATCTTTTAGAAATCACTGAAGATTCTGCTCTCTTTGACCGGCTTGTCAAGGACAACTTTTCTTCCCAGATAGATAATAGCGCATCGATTACAATAAACCAAATATTAGAAAAGGGTGTTGTAGGAAACAAGAAAGTTTTGATGACCCAGAAAGCAAAAGGGATAATCCTTCGCGATATAGACACTCAACAAGAACTCAAAATAGATGATTTTGGTCGTTTTTATAATCTCGAAAGCGCTCTGCAATATTTCAACCAGACAACTGACAAACTCATAAAAAATGAAAATGTAGGAGATATTGTTGCAACAACAAAGCATTTTGCTAAATTGATCATAAATCCAAATATAACATTTAATAAAAGGGAAACAGAGTTAAGAAAAGAGGAGGCAAAAAGATCAGTAAAACCTATCTATTTCCAGGTTAAAAAGGGTGAGATGATTGTTAGAGAAGGAGAAAAAATAAACTCAACTCATCTATGGAAATTGCAGACTGAAACTAAACTAAAAACAAAAGCCCCAACACTCAGTATGGCCCTTAGCATGACCGTACTAATTGGTATCTTGTTAGCCCTAAGTTACATTGTGCTTCTCAAAAGGTCAAACATCTTCAAAGGAGACTCAAAAAGCCTTATCTTCATTAGCGTGACCCTTTTGTTCATGTTTTTGCTTGTACTCCTGTATAATACAGTGGCTGAAGAGGTAGCCAAGGGTTTCTATTTTTTTACCGCTCAAGCCCTTCTCTTTGCCTTGCCGATTACTCTGGGAGCTATATTGATCTCTATCTTTCAGGGAATGGAAGCGGCAATTGCCTTTTCATTGATTCTCTCAATTCTGGCCTCCATTGCTGTCGAAGGCAGGATAGAGTTCTTTGTTTATTTCCTTATAGGGTCGCTTTTGGCAGCCTATGGAGTAAGAAATTGTAGAGAAAGATTGGTATTGATAAAAACAGGAATGAAGGTTGGTCTTTTAAATATTGTTATGTCTTTATCGATCCAGTCTCTATATGGAAATCCTTACTCTCTTGTAGGTGCCATTTCACTTGTATCTGGTTTTTTGGGTGGTGCCTTAGCTGGAGTTATAGCAACCGGTTTTCTGCCATTGATAGAGATGGTCTTTGGTTTTACCACAGACATCAAACTGCTGGAGTTGTCCAGTCTGGATCAGCCCATTCTAAAAGATTTAATGGTCAAAGCCCCTGGCAGCTATCATCATAGTGTCATGGTTAGCAACATGGTCGAGGCAACAGCTGAAAGCATCCACACCAATCCCCTTTTGGCAAAAGTAAGTGCATATTATCACGACATTGGAAAGATAAATAAACCACTCTACTTCATAGAAAATCAGGTGAGAGGTGACAACAAGCATGAGAAACTTGCACCTTCTATGAGCAGTCTTATATTGATCTCCCACGTTAAAAATGGTGTGGAGCTTGCAAAACAACATAGGCTCGGAAAGGAAATAATAGATATTATCCAGCAACACCATGGCACAAGTCTAATCTCCTATTTTTATCAAAAGGCCAAGGAACAAAGTAAAAAAAGGGAGAGCAAATCTTTACCTGTTAAAGAAGAAGATTTCAGATATCCTGGCCCTAAGCCTCAGACTAAAGAGGCAGGGCTGGTTTTAGTAGCAGATGCAGTGGAGGCAGCATCCAGAACGTTAGTCAATCCTACGCCTGCAAGGATTCAAGGAATGGTTCAAAAAATCATAAATAATATCTTCTCAGATGGACAGCTTGATGAATGTGAGTTAACATTAAGAGATTTAAATCAGATAGCCAAAACCTTTTCAAAAACATTGAGTGGAATCTTTCACAGCCGGATTGAATATCCAGAACCAATAGCCAAAGGAGAAACAGATAAAAGAAAAGAAAATGGAGATTCAAATAACCTGCCAGCACCCCATGAAAAAAATGGATCCCGGGAAAATAAAAATGAAGTTAAAGAGGATCTTAAAAGACTTGGAATGTCATGATGCTGAGTTGAGTATAGTCATTACAGATGATAAACATATAGCAGAACTAAACAGCCGCTTTCTTAAAAGAAAAGGTCCCACAAATGTTCTATCCTTCCCGATAAGAGAGGATAATCCTAACGAGCCTGAGACATTAATGCTCGGAGACATAGTCATATCACTAGACGCTGCAATAAGGGATGCAAAAAAAGCTGGTGAAAGCCTTACTAGAATGATTGATAGACTCCTAATTCATGGCCTTTTACACCTTTTAGGCTATAACCATGAAAGGTCGAAGGAGGCTTGGAGGATGGAAGAAGAGACAGAACGGCTGCTGACTATGGTGGAATAGTCCATAAGGAAATGTCAAATACCAAAGCTCAAATGTTAAATGAATGTCAATGTGCAAAGTTCAAAATACTTTTCACCAATCAGTATTTTTGACATTTGGTAATTTAGATTTGATTTAAACTTTTGATTTTGACATTTGAAATTTTATGTAACGACTGAAGCTTGAAATATTAAATTAGGAGTAAATTATGGCCCTTTTATCAATTAATGTTGATCATATTGCAACAATCCGTGAAGCGAGAGGAATAAATGAGCCGGACCCCGTTTTGGCTGCAGGTATAGCGGAGTTAGCCGGCGCTGAAGGTATCATATGTCATCTGAGAGAGGATCAGCGACATATTAAGGACAGGGATTTAGAACTGCTTAAAAAAACGGTCAAAACCAAATTAAATCTGGAGATGTCACCCGTTAAAGATCTCATCGATACTGCCCTTACCATTAAACCAGATTTGGTAACCCTTGTTCCTGAAAGAAGGAAAGAGGTAACCACTGAAAGTGGCCTTAATGTTGTAGGCAATAAAAAAGCATATAAAAGAGTTACTGGCACATTAAAGGAGGCTGGTATTCTTGTCAGCTTTTTTATTGATCCAAATCCTGATCAGATACAAGAATCCCTTGATGCGGGTGCAGATATAATTGAGATCCACACAGGATTTTACAGTGAAGCAGTATTAGAAGCAGAGATACTCGGGGAATTTGAAAAAATCCATGAGGCAGCAAAATTAGGAGCTCAGCTCAAGCTGAAAGTACATGCTGGACACGGCCTTAATTATGTCAATATAAAAAGATTTTCATCTATTCCCGAAATAGAGGAATACAGTATTGGCCACAGCATTATTGCGAGGGCTGTAATGGTGGGACTGGATCAGGCTATTCGCGAGATGATTAAACTGGTGTCCCAATTTTAGGCAATTTAGCCCTGGCCCAGACCTGGCATGCAATGCTTATGCTGTATTGCCAGGACTTATAAATAATATAGAAATTGCAATATTTTCCAAGGAAGTCGCGCCAGGGCGGGCTCACTTTAGGCACTTTTATGATTTATGGTATTGGCGTAGATATTGTAAACATAAGGAGAATGAGAAGAGTTGTCGATAGATGGGAAACAAGGTTTTTACGGAGGGTATTTACTGAGCAGGAAATTAATTTCTGCTTTCAAGGTTCAAAATCAGAGTCTTCCCTTGCCTTGCGTTTCGCTGCCAAAGAGGCCTTCTCAAAAGCGATAGGTTTGGGTATGAGAAAGGGCATCAGGTGGCATGATATAGAGATTGTTCACAATAAAATGGGTCGACCAGATCTCAATTTAACTGGAAAAGCACTTAGTTTTTGTCATGCGGAGGGAATAATTAGCTGGTATGTGAGCCTTTCAGATGATGGTGACTATGGAATAGCCGTAGTAGTACTTGAAAAACATGTTCCATAAAAAACTCAAAAGCATTGAGATTGAAAGAAATTTCTGTAAAATACCTAACAACTTCAGTTGAAAAAACTGTGTGGTTAGGCCAGCAATTGGGGGCTCAATTAATCAATGGCGATATTATTGCATTGATAGGTGACCTAGGTGGTGGTAAGACATGGTTCACAAAAGGGATAGCCATTGGCCTTGAGATTGACCCAAATGATATAGTCAGCCCGACATTCACCCTTGTTAATGAATACCGAGGCAGGCAACAAATCTTTCACATAGATCTTTATCGGCTTAAAAATAATATTGAAATTCTGGATTTAGATTTAGAAGATTATTTTTCAAGGGAAGGAATAGTTGTTATAGAGTGGGCTGATCGTTGGCCAGGGACGCTTCCTGAAACCAAAATTCATGTTAAATTCAAAATGATCGATGAGCATACCAGGAGACTTGAATTTTTTGGAAATCATTATAGGGCTAAGGAAATTATAGGGGCATTAAAAGAGAAAGTAGGTCAAAATTTAAAACAATTACGATAGACAAACTTGATGTTCTCGTAAAAAGGCCTTTTATTAGCTCATTATGCCCATTTTGGCATTAATGAAATGCTTCGCTAAACGCCAAAAACTCGGCCTAAAGGCCTGAAACAGTTTGGCGATTTTAATCCGCCTGAGGCGGATTAACGCTCATCATTTTATGAATCACTTTCCAAAAGTGGCCAAAATCGCTCTCAAAAGACTTTTTACGAGAACATCAAAATTAAATTAAAAAATATCGAGAGATTAAAATCAAGAGATAGGTTCACCAAATATGGCATTAATAGTACAAAAGTACGGCGGCACTTCCGTTGGAAGCATCGAAAAGATAAAAAAGGTTGCTGAGAGGGTAATTGAATATTGTAAAAAAGGGGACAGGCTTGTGGTGGTTCTCTCAGCAATGGCCGGACGGACAGATTCCTTGATTAGGCTTTCTAAAGAGATAACGGATACCCCTGATACAAGAGAATTAGATGTTTTGATGGCAACAGGTGAGCAAGTGAGCGTATCCTTGTTTGCTATGGCAGTAAAGTCCATGGGCTATGATTGTCGTTCCCTTCTTGGCTTCCAGGCAGCCATCCATACAGACCAAATATACGGTAAGGCAAGGATCAGGAAGGTTGAAACTGATCGGATCCTAAGGGAGTTAGATGAAAACAGAATTATAGCTGTAGCAGGTTTCCAGGGAATCGATGAAAGAAAAAATATTACTACCTTAGGGAGAGGGGGATCAGACACTACTGCAGTAGCTCTGGCAGCAGCACTAAAGGCAGATCTATGTGAGATTTTTACAGATGTGGAAGGTGTATTCTCAGCCGATCCAAATATCTGCACCCATGCTAGAAAACTGGAGAGAATATCCTATGAAGAAATGTTAGAGTTTGCCAGTTTAGGGGCCAAAGTTTTAGATATACGATCAGTTGAATTTGCTAAAAAATTTAATGTGCCCCTGCATGTTAGGTCATCTTTTATAAGGAGTGAAGGAACAATGGTGGTAGCAGAAAGTAAGGAGATGGAAAAGGTAATGGTCTCTGGTGTTGTCTATGATAAAAATGAGGCCAGAATTACAATAACCAAGGTGCCTGATAGGCCTGGAATTGCTTTTAAAATATTTGATCCTGTTTTCAAGGATGGGTTAGTGGTGGAT
>Ga0233414_10000447_pt1 | contig 17385 bp, 25 predicted proteins | sample Na_anoxic_10_MG_FD_189020 | JGI IMG/M metagenome (GOLD analysis project Ga0233414, IMG submission 189020) | Seawater microbial communities from Saanich Inlet, British Columbia, Canada - Na_anoxic_10_MG | ecosystem: Environmental > Aquatic > Marine > Inlet | place: Canada: British Columbia... | reverse complement strand
TTAAAGTAATAATAACACCAGAAGCAAGCGCGAAGACTACCAACAAAACCCACCAGTATTTAAAAACTCCGACCATAGACGTTATCCACGCTGGATAGACTTCGACTGTTTTGGTTTCTTTGATTACAGTGCGCTCAACTTTTATAGTATCCTGTTTGCACTCCGCTTGAATAAACACCGTGCTGTCTGTATGATCATAGAAGTGCTTTACAACAACCCTATCGGTTTCGTAATGTGTTGTATCGTGTACAGCCTTAAATGTTGTATCATGCACTGATTTGGGTACTATTACGGTATCAATAGCGACCGTATCCGTACACTCTGGCAATCCAGCTTTTACCCTAAAGTATTCAGCTTTGCGTTCATATCTCGCTTGTTTCCGTGCCTTTCTTAGCTCCTTTCGTTGTGCGCACCCTGTTAAGCTACCTAGTAGAATTAATAGGGTTAGTATGTTAGTTTTCATTATCAATCGCAAGTTGATTGGCAACACCAAAAGAACACAGAATCCCAATAACACCCAAAGCCACAAAAAGCGACCTGCCCTGTCTATCCCAATCACTAATATCGAAACTTACGACCACAAAGCACCCGAGCAAGTACAACAGTCCAAGGAATAAAATCGATACAATGAACGCTAATACGTTCGCTATTACTATTCTTTTCACCTTCTCCATAATCTACCTAGTTTTAATTTGTTCTAAGGCGTTGCGAAGGGCTTGTGTTGAGTATTTCCTGCCTGACTCGCTCCATGCATCAAACCAATCCGACTCTCCTTTTACTTGTTGATTATTATCGTTGTACAAAGAAACTGTATACCTCGATAACCTACCATCGTCTTTAGATTCAGTATGGGTAGCTCTTTTATACTCTCTGATTCGCCAATCACCCTCTTTAAGATACCACCCCTTCGGGATAATCAAAGCACCTTTAAGCTCTTCCTCTTTGGCTTCGTAGCCTTCAATTATCCCATCTAAACGAGCGAGTGTTTCGGCTCCGTACTCGTCTAAATCTCCTGAATTGAGTATATCTCTTTCTTTTTTTGTTTCCTCTATGTTCATAATCTTTCTTTCCGTTCGTATTTTCTTAACTTTCCTGCATTGTGCTCACACTTACAAACAGAATAGATGAGTAGTGCGAATATTAATATAGGCACTACCCACTCCTTAAACCTACTCATTCATACAATTTGTGCACAACTCGTAGTCTCTGTAAGTTTCAGATTCTCCTTCCAAAGATTCTCCACAAGCAGAGCATTCTAGATCTTCCTCTTCTTCTGTAACGTACCTCTTAAGTAATCCTCCTTTTAAAACATGCTCTAACATAGAAGGATTTTTCCTTAACTTTAGAGTCTGTTTCAGTGTAGGCCTATACCACTCTAACATAGCTTTCTCCTCTGGAATACTATCCACATAGAAGCTAGATAAAGCAGACTGCTCGCAAAACTCACACGTTATTCCCATAGATGTAGTACCTCCACAGAGGTCTACAGTTTTAGTAATCTTCTTACACGCCACACAAGTATAGTTGTTGTATGGCTGTGCAAGAATCTCACTAACTGGGATATTGTTATAAGCTTTTGTTACTTTCTTAACGCTATCCATAGTTGGAACTATGCGTTCTTTTTGTTCTGAATATCCATACGTAACTCCTGCGCTGAGACTTTTATCTCTTGCATAGCTTTACGTACTCTAGTTCCTGCAGCTTTGTTACCAGCGTTAGCAAACTTATCCATATCAATCTCAGCTTCTAAGATTAACGCTTTTAACTCATTAAATTTATTCATCATTCTAAACGTTTAGTTACCAGTTAATTGTGTAATTGTGTAAATCCTTTAGTAGCATATTTATCTGACTAAAGTGTTGACTCCCTCTGAAATCAGAAGGATCTCGATCGGGAAGTGTAGGGTCGCTCTTTACAGGGTATCCTGCTTTTAAGAAGAAATGCTCATTTTCTCCTACATTCTCCGAGATTTTAAGAGCTTCTCGGAGAAACTCTGCATTCTCTTTCCCCCAAGCAACAAAGATTTTAGGAGTAGAATCTTCTAGCAGTAGAGATAAAGCAGTACGAGTTAGTAGGTCCCATCCTATACCTCCATGTACATCAGATGCACTACCTTCACAAGTAAGAGTCTTATTTAACATAAGTACTCCTTGAGAGGCCCAACGTGTAAAGTCAGGATCTCTTGTAATAAGTAATCCTCTATGTACATCTTCTTCTAACTCTTCAAAGATAGCTGTAACTTCTTCAGGAACATCAAAGGGCTCTGCTGAAGACCAAGCTAAACCATCTGAAACAGCTTGTCCGTTTAAGAGTTTATTATACGGACTCTGCCCTAAGATAACTACTCGTACATCACTGAAAGGTGTTAACCTAAAAGCTTTGAACCAGTCCTTCTTCTCAGGGATTATCACTACCTCTCTTGGGGGAAACCCTTCTGATTTCACAGCAGCTCTCTCCTTGAGATACGCTCCTGTAGCTTTAAGTTCTGGGGTTTGGAAAACATCTTTCAGTTTCTCATACCATCCAGAGCCTAACTTATAGAGTAAGGCTTTTTGTCCGTTATTCATAGATTATATCTTTAAGATTAGGTTTAAAATAGTGAGGACCTTTTAGTACTTTCCCTGCATTCTCCAGTTCTGTACTATAAAGTACTACTTTACCGTCTTCCATAACTTCATACTCTGCAGTAGGACCCACTTCAGTAGTAGTAAGATCAATGTAATCTTGAGCTTCTTCTTCTGTCTTACAAGCTTTACTCATATTAGAAGCATGCACTTCATTAAAGAGGGCTTCCTTCTTAGTGGTAAGGCCGTACTCTAAAATAGTACCATCTAGAACATACTGTAGGTCTATTAGAGCATCAGCAATCTCTACTATATCGTTATCGAGAATAGCTTGAGTTAACTCATCTAACTCCTCTTGTAAGAAGCCTGCTCTAAAGAGAGCACGTTGTCTATCTATAATAGTAGGTATAGTTCGTACGGGGTGCTTAAAGGTTTCGTGAAACTCCATCACTTGCCTTAGTTGTTTGTTTAATCTTCCCATGTTTAAATTATGTTTAACTGTTTCAGTGCTTGTTCTATGCGATGCTTAAAAGCATCTCTTGAGTCTGAAGGGCTTAAAGCCTCTCTGCCTTTTCTAGAGTTATCTACGATAGCATCAAAAGACTCTAGGATCTCTGCTTTATCTAAAGCGGTCTCAGATTCGTGCATCCAATCGTGACGTTCTTCGGATACTTCACTTCGCAGACGGATTACTTTTCCTCCTACTCGTTGAATACTTTCTAACTCGTTAGGGAAGCGTACATCTGTTACGATTACTACTCCTAATTTCGCATCAGCCTCAAAGTTATTAAATAAAGCTTTAACAAAAAAGTCAGGATCAATAGTTTTAAACGCTGAACCTACTTGCTGCAACATATCTCTATATGTTTTCATAGAGGCCGTTTGCAAACCTTCAGGTAACGCTTCTAATTTACCTTCTCTTGAGTAAAGTTTATTCCAATGACACCCTACTATCTCAGCAACAACTCTTTTTAACGGTTTAGCAAAATCATGCTTAAACACTTTACGATTTGAGTTCTCCTGGATTAGGGTCTTAATTAAGTCGGCAGCTAGGTCCTTTCCAGAACCTAGTTTACCTGATATACCTATTACCATCCTGTTTGATTTTCTTCGACATTTATTTCAACTTTCTTCGGGAGTTCCACAACATGAGGAAAGATCTCTAAATCAGTCTTTAAAGCAACTAATTTGAAATTCTCCTGAAAATTATGTACTCCTTCTAATACTCCAAACTTCTCTATGTAATGATACAGTACAATAGGAAGCATTTCATCGTTAGGAACATCTTTTAACCACTTCTCAGCGGTCTTTGGGCCTACCTTAGGTATTCCTTTAATGTTATCCGTAGAGTCGCCTGTAAGGGCTTGTATACAGAGAAACTTAAACGCAGTTTCCTTTCTCATCTCCACAATCTCATCCTTATCCCAGTTGTAGTGAAATCCAGGAACTTGCATCATATCCTTATCTGTAGTACAGATAAAAGTACTATACCCTTCTACTGAATTCTGACATGAAGCTAAAGCATCATCAGCTTCCATCTCATGTACTGTAAGAAAACCATATTCCTCTTCTAAGTAAGATCTTATAAAGTTGTAAAACTGAGGTCTTTCTCCTTTTCTATTTCCTTTATACTCAGCTATAGTAGCTAATTTAGTACGAAATAGATTCTTTCTCTTATCAGATAAGAACCCTGCAAGATGCTTAGTTCCTAACTTTTGTACGACATTCAGTAAGAACTCATCTACAGCTTCTTTTACTTCCTGTTCGGTTCTAGGCGTTTCCACAGACTTTGAGATAGTAGAAGCAAATGTTGCTTCTACTTCTCTCGGTTTGTCCATACGATAAGCCATCTTATAGACGATGATATCACCATCTATAAGAGCTAGTCTAGAAGTCTGCATTCTCCAGAGTTTCTATAGGTAACGTCCCTGTAAGAGGGATTAACTTTTTAAACGCTTTATCTGAGTTAGGGTTAAATACAGGTTCTAAAGTCTTAGACTGTATTAACTCATGTTTCACTTGCATAGCAAGAACTATAAGCTCCTTCTCACTCAAGGATGCTTGGAATACATCAGCTTCCTCCCATTGGTTAAGTACTCCAACTTTATCTCCTGATATCGTAGATACAGTAAAGCGTTGTTTTCCTACTTCTCCTGAGTTCTCAAAGCGCATTGCTTGTCCTCCTACGAAGTTATTAAGTAATACCTCAAATACTTTTCCGGGATGGAATAGTAGAGGGTATACTTGTAAAATTAAGACTGTAGTAGGTGTCTGAAGGGATCTCAAAGTAAATTGAGCTCTCATACGTAATGCTCCTGAACGTACAGTCTCATATAAAGATACATCGACCAACGTAAACTCTAAAGATTTACGTAAAACGTAAGTTCCTTGAGGAGTCTTGTTCGTAAAGCAGGGCAAATCAGTATCTTTCACTGCTTCTCCCCACTCTTTACTTGCGTGATTAACAAACTTTAAACTCGTTACAGGCAGCACCTTAGCTGGAGAAGCTTCTACAACTTCTTCTACGGGTGTTACTTCTTCTATAACCTCTGGTGCAGGCTCTTTTACGACCTCTGTAGTAACAGTTTCAACTTTGTGGTACGTTACACAAGATCCTAATTCCATGTGCTGGAATAAAGAGTCTAAACGGTAATGTATTTTCCCATCTAATGTGACAGCTGTTACCGCATTTGAGATACGAAGTTTTCGTAATTCAGATTCAGAAACGTTTAAAAGTTTCTTTGTTTGGCTTCCATTTAACCATTGTGTTTCTATGCTCATTTCGTATGTTTTAGGCTTCGAGGATCTTTTTCCTCATCAATAAGTATTACTAATTTTCTTGTCTCTCCTTCTTCTAGAGGGACAAATCTACATGTATAAGCGGTAACGAAATATACGTTATCGTCTTCAATTAGAGGTGTTATAGTGTTTACTCCTTTTACTTTATACCCAGTCAGGGTGTCGTGAAAGGCTTTAAAGTATATACCAGCTCTATTCTCTAAATCCCAATCTGCTCCTTTTACTTTCGGTTCATCATGGAACTCCATGGTAACGTGTATAGGACATACAAACGGATCTAGCTCTTTAAGGCTATCGCAAAATTCAGTTTTTAAAGCGTGCATCATCTTAGCCCTAGTGATAGGGTGAAGTGATTGATTGTATAAAGCTTGAGAGTTGATAACCTTGTATTTAGGAGTTCCTGCTGCTTTAGGGTTAGCTACAATAGGTTCCCCTGTTGCTACTTCTACCAGCACATCCTTAACAAACTTATACTTCTCTCTATCTTTGTACTTCTTTGATTTTATCTGACTCTCTTTGTGATAATACCTCTTTCTTCGTGCTTCTGAAAGTTTTATCTTTCTCATATAATTAGGTATTTCTATCTTAACCATCTAAAAGCTTGTTTATAGTTGTGAAAATTTCTTTTTCGTAAGCTTTCTGCTCTTCTATAGAACTGTTTGGAGGTACTGCTTTCACAAAGCAAGCTTCCTCCAAGTCATCTATCTCTTCGACCTTCCTTATTTCTTTTTTTGCAAACTCCGCAAAAGCTTTCTTCAATTTCTTAAATTGAGGAAGATCTATGTACTTTTTGTTCAAAAGTATAAGAGCGAACGGATTCTCATATAGCCCTTTCCCTACTTTGTATAACCTATATTCTTCAGGAGTAGTAGCCAGTATAGCTAAGAGTTTAAAGTCAGTCTTAGTTGCCCATCCTATATACCTTGGATTGCAAACTAATGTATACTCTTTGTGTTTATAAGTTATAACCGTATACCCTGTGTGTTCATGCCTTACCCTATCTGCCCTCATCGTTCTTACAACCCCCCACTCATAGTCTGACACTGCTTCAGTGAAAGAATTTGGAGGCCTATACTTCACCTTAAAGGTATCTACACCGCTCTCTATAACTGGGATATAAGGTCCGTCCAACCTATACTTAAAGTGTCCTCTTTTTTCTTCTGTGCTCATTAAAATACAATTTCAGTGTGCAATAAGAAACTCTCATAGTAGACCTTAAACGGTACAGCACGTAGATCAAACCCTTCTTTATAATTAGTAAGGTAGTTATTAAATACCTGAACCATCATGGAACTTATATGTGCTCCTGTGTGGCTAGTAGCTTTAAAACTACAAGGTAGATCTTCTACATCAGCATCATCAAAGAGGGTTGCTCTATAACGTGCGATTGATTCTTCGTTCGGTTGAACACAATAGATTTGAAAACTCTCTGCTGTCATTCTACCATCTATAAAGACGGTAGGACTGTTTAATCTTTTCAAACCCTTGTACGTTGTAACCCAAGCTTCAAACATCATCTTTCTAGCTGCCATAGAATCGAAAGCTGAAAAGCAAACCCTTGTAGGTATACTATCAGTCCCAAATCTACCACAATTATAAATCTTGTTATCTCCTGAGTATTCTCTAATAGTCTCTCTGATACTTTCTACTTTCTTAGCTCCTACATGATCTAAAGCATATAGTTGCCCTCCTAAATTAGTATCATCGACAGTATCAAAATCATATAAGGACAGCTTATGTCCTATTCGGGAAAGGAGGAGACTCAACCATGAGCCTATCCCTCCTACTCCTCCTACAGTAATCATGTAATTTACTCCGAACCACGGAGCATCCTTAAAGCGTGCTCGTTGATTTTCCATATTTCTCTTCTATAGTCCAAAATGCGTCATTCAAAACATCTACTAAATACATAGGTGTTAGAGTTTCTTTATTTACTAATTCAGTTACTTCCCACATCATATCTACTATAACGTTAGGCGTAGTATCTATCTTGTACTTCTTCATTAGAGGTACAAAGGAAGTTTCCAACTTCTGTACGTAAGCTACTTCTTCTGCAGTTTCTTCTTCCATTTCGATATCTGCGAAATACCTGTTAATGAATTTAAGTAAACTTAAGAAGCCGTCCTTTCTTACTACTGTAAACTCTGGAGTAGGTGAAATCCACTCACACGTAAACTGTAATAGTAGGTTTAAAGGGATCGTTTCTACTTTGGAACAACTACGTTCTAAAGCTATCCTTTTAGTTTCTACATGTAGTAAAGGAGTTTGAGCCTTCTTGTATGCCGAGTAACTGTTATACCCTTTAGGCGTACCTACTTTTTTGTGCAGTGTTCTCGAACTCTCTGCCCAAACACTAGTTTGTTTTCCTTGTAAAGGAGAGTTGTAGTACTTGTTGTACACTTGAACTGGTTTCTGTGCGGCTTTTAATTTAGCTTCTGCAGCTTTCTTTTCTCGCACACGAGCTAGATGTATAAGTACTTCATCAGAAGACTCTACTTCTATATTACAATCCATAAGGAGTAATACCTTCTTAGCTTCACCTAAAGGAAGTTCTTTATCCTTTCCTTCACTATCTTTAATGTTTACAGTCTGAGCTATCTCTGTTTCGATAGCAATCTTAGCTTTGTACTCACTCTTAAAGTTTGCAATAAGAGAAACATAGTAGTTATACTCTCCTGCATTATCGTGAAGCTCTCCCATATCTGTTCCACTAAAGAACGTAGGCATACTATGGTGAGTGTGAATATGTCCTAAACCTCCACCATCTATGAAAGTGGGATAGTCGTCCATTAACTCTACTACAGACTCATCTGGAGAATACTCTGTGTAAGAATGAGATCCTACATCTAGTAGATGTATTCCTTCTGCTTTTATAACAAGTGTTTCTGGTTCTTCTATTTTACCCTCTAATATTGTGTATACCAGGATTCCACTCCATTCTACATCTTTTAACTTGTGGTGCAATAGCCCTACTTGGTGTTGCAGCTTCTCACTTATGATTAATTTAGGAGATACATTTAAGTTTATCTCCTGTAGTTTATTTGGTAGCATAGTCATAATTTATAATAGCGTTTGTAAGTATTTCGAATTCATCTTTTATGTGGCCCACATAGTTATAATGCGCAACTACAATCTCCTCTGTCTTTTCTAGAACTCCCGCTGTAGGAGGCCTTTCTATACTTCCCCAACGCTTTTCTCCGTTAAAAGGAATGGGTCTGCTGTTACTTCTAAGCGCTCTCTTTCTCTTTAAGTAGACCTTAAAAGCAAAAGTAGACTTCTCAACTTGAGGCACAAACTTACCATTCTCATAAGCTTGTGTCTGAGTAACATAGGGAGCTAAAGCTTTTCCTATTGTGAGGTCATCGAACGCACACTCAACTCCCCCATTTAGGTAAGCATCCTTCTGTACTACAGAGATTCCAGGAAAGTTTAATCTCCCTAAAGCTTTAAAGCTTTCTCTAAGTCGGGTAGCGCCAATCTCTATATCCTCCCCTCCTCTTTTTGGAGGATGTATATCTCTTAAGTACATATAAGGAACTCCATCTAAACTTTCATGCTCTAACATGCTTTTTAAAGAGTATATAAACATCTCCCAATCTAATGGATCTAAATTCTCTAACCGGCCTGAGTTTAAGATATCCCTCAATGGGGTGCCAGACCCTAAGCAAAACTCATTAAAGTACCCTAATTCCGTATTGCCTGATAAATGAGAGTGAGTATAATTAGAACATATCTCTTCTAAAGAACGAGTCAATCTTGTGCCGTATAATTCAGAGTGTATATGTCCTGAAACACTAAACCTAACAGCCACATACAAATCCTTTAGGTCTCTGGAGAGTCCTGCAGTATTTGATATAGTTATCTTAGGGAAATGCAACATAAGTGTTTGGGTATAGCTTCTAGAACCTCCTAATCCTGCAATCTCTCTAGTTTGACAAAAGGAAAACCTTCTCTTTGGAAGGATTGTTAGTAATACTTTTTCTAAGTTCACTTTAAAGGCCCTCTGCCTCTCTTCTTCTAGGGCTTTCTCTTTTTCTACTTTAGCTTTTAAATTCTTAAGCACTCTATCGTAAGCTCTCTTTCTAGCTTCTTCTGGTATGTACTTATAGTGTTCATGCTTTCGTACTCCTCTAGGGTTCAGACTAAAGCGGTTACTCCCTTGAGTAATAATTACTGAGCCTGCCCTAGCTGCTGTATCAACTTTCCAAAGTTTCCAAAAATTACTAAAGTGCGCTTTCTTAAGGAGCTCTAATTTATCCCACGAGGGTTCGTTAGACTTACCAAAAGCCCTGTATACCTCAGCAAAGGAGGTGATATACACATAATCTCCTACTTTTATGTTATCTTTCATTCTTTATTTGTTAGGTAAATAAAAAAGGGCTAGTATCTCTACTAGCCCTTTGTCTGATTTAAAACACTTAAACTTAAGCGTTTTCTTGTGCTTCTCTTAACTCTCTGTCTAAGTCATCCTCTTCAATTTCTACTTGAGTAGTTTCATTTACAACAATAGGAGCAGTTAGTCCAGCATCTCCTGCGAAAGAACCTTCAATACGTTGATCCGCTAGAGGTAAGTTAGCAGCAGTTACTAAAGCAGCGTACACATTATTTGAGTCGATACCAAAAGACTCATCATAATGCTCAAGACGATCATTAAGAACTCTTTTATCATCAGTATCCTCAAACATGATACCTCTTGTTTTAGAAACGCCTCTAAGCTCCTTCTTAGTTAAATGTAAGTATCCCATACCCGACTTTACATTGTTTACTACAAGTAAGATAACAACATCCCTATTTGGGATCATAATCTCATCTGAAGTTAACTCTACATTCCCCTCATTACTTGCTCCACGTAAGAGAGCTTTCATGTTACTTCCATACTCTATGTCGTTAGTCCCAAACTCATTCTTTAGGTCACCCCAAGTAGTAGCTGAAGAGTTCCAAGTTGGACGAGAATTTTGCTTTACTGTTACGATAGTTACTTTACGCATAATGTTGTTTTTTTTAAAAGTTTAATAATAATTGTATTCGTTTCTTGTTCAGTATGTTTGATTCTATAATCGGAAACATCCTTTTCAGTCTCTACAGGTAAAAAGATTTCTTCTAACTCATAAGCTTTCGCATTTTTCTCTGACCCTATAATCCCAGCAGTATCATTATCGTAGAACAAAACTATACGTTTATATTTAGTTTTGAGCATAGCGATAATCTCTGCATCTAAGATTACTCCCTCGGCAGAAGGAGCTACAGCTTCGTATCCCAATGAGGCTAGTACTAAAACATCTTTAAGAGATTTAGTAATAATTAACAAGTCATCCTCAAACTTCAGTTGAAGGAGGCCTTGCATCTTACTACTGTTTCCTAAAAACTTCTTCCCTTTGATTTTGGATAAAGGAAAGTATACCTTAAAGTCGCCATCGTTGAAATAGTATGCGTAAGCTGGATTGTTCTGCTTATAATAGTAGATTCTTTTACCGTCTATCCAAATAATTTGACACGGAGATACACTGTAATGCTCTAATAGAGCTCTTGTTACACCAAAAGGAGCCCAAAACTCCTTATCTCGTCTAGACCATGAACGGCTTTTTATTTGAATCTCTTTTTTCACTTTGGTTATCGGTTTTCTCTCAAACATGAGTGTAGGCTGTTCCTCTTTTAGAGGAGTAAACTTGCCTTTATACTCTTCTATTAAACCGAAATCTAAAGCTACTTTTGTGATGGCTGCTCCATAACTTATGGAGAACATACGTGAAACAAGGTTAAAGCAGTTTCCTCCGAAATCTCCGGAGAAATCTGTAAATAATATGTGGGTTCCCTTGTCTAGGAACCCACAGGTAGGATTTTTATCCGATCTTAGAGGACTACATATCAATGTACCATACTGAACTGTCTCTCCTGTATACTTTTGGAAGATTTCTTCCTCTGATATACGGTTAAGAACGAATTCTACGTTTATAGGTACATGTTTTAAGTTTTTTCCTCTAAGATTGAACATAAGTAATACGGTTTAGAAGTCGAAACCGTCATCTGCTGCAGCACTTGTAGAAGCGGCTTGATCTTTTTGAGTATCAGGCTTATCTGTAGGTGCATCAAATACATCATGTTTCGTTTGTACAAGTTCTAGGCCGTTAAACTCTGTTGCGATAAAGTTAGGGAACGTAGGAAACTTAGCGTAACCAGAGTAAGAATCGTGAACTATCTTTAGTTTACATTTCTTACCTACGTTTTGCGTAGCTAAAGTAGCGATAGCAATCTGACACCACTCTAAGAAACTATTAGGATCCTTCATTGAGTTCTCAACACCTCTTACTTTCTCTTCTGAGATGAAAGCAGAGAAGATGTGCCCTAAACGGTTACCCATCCACTGCTCAAACTTCAACTGGTACTTATCATGTGTGCGGTCCATAGCATATTCCTTGTGAGTATACTTACCTTTAGAGCCTTCAAATTCAAAGACAATCGTATCATCTCCCTTCTTAGACTTCTCCATCACTACGCTCTTTAGCTCCATATCCTCATGGAATCCCGGCTTAACATAATTACCTGTACTTGCTAACTGAGCGTCTTCGTTACTACTATTCAATTTAAACATATATTCTTCTTTTTTATGATTTATAAACTTATTTGTTATTAGTACTGAGGAAACTCGTCTTCTTCAGTAAACTCATCTTCTGCTTCTGTAGGAATAGGGGCAGATAAAGATAAGGCAGTCGCAGATTCTACAACTTTAATCTCTTGAGGAGTTTCCTCTTCTACTACAACTTCCTTAGCAGAAAGCTTGCACCAAACCAAGCCTTCCAGTTCTGCTGTTTCTCCAACAATCAACTCTAAACCTTTACCTTGGTTGAAAGTAGCTTGTACCCACTCTGCTGTAGAAGCTGATTGGAAAGTACCAGTCTTAGTAACCTTCACTCCTTCTCCTTCTACACCTGTACCTAAGTTAGTAACGTAGTACGTACCACCATCTGATGCTACTTCTACATAACTCTTACCTACTTCAATCCCTAACACTTCTAGTGCTTTAGGAGAGAACTTAAACTTACCTGAATCGTTAGCTAACTCTATAATAGGAGTATCGTACTTTTCTTTTGTTTCTTTTACTTTTGATAATCTAGTTAATCCCATCTTGTTCTTCTGTTTTAATATTCTTTGATTGCTTCTATTACTGCTGCTAGATCATTGTCGATGTATAATTCATCAAACATATCTGCTGGGGTCTTTGCTGGATGATACCCATCATCATTCGTTACAAACTTGTACCTCTCTTTTGCTGCCTTTGGTGCTGCATTATCTTGAGGGAGTACATGAGTGTACAGCACATAGGTATAGTATGAAGCTATATCCACTGTATTCTCTAAAAGAGTTCCAGGAGTTTTGATCTTCAAACGTTCACCTTCAGGAGTCACCCTTGCTACTGGGTGGAACATGTGAATTACTGTGAGGTCATCCCTTAAGTTATGTTGTTTTGCGAATAAAGCATCAAAGACGTCAGCTCCAAAAGTTTCCCATCTACTCCAAGTCCCTGCTCCTGTAGCTTGCTCTCTAAAGCCAGTAGACAAAAGATAAGCACTAAAGAAGTGAGTAAAATCTTCTACTACGATTACTTTAATCTCTGGACGACTATCTGAGAGTACCTTAATGCACTTAGTTAGTGTAGTTAAGCTTTTAGTCTTATACACATTACCTCCTACATTACCTTTATCATCTGTCTCTCCAAAGGTTAACTTTGGATTTCCAGTTACGGTATAACTCTTCTTTGCTCCTTTAAACGGTAACGACTCTTTTGAAGGAGTAATTACAAACGTTTCTTCTGGGTTCAAGTTACGTAATGAACTTGATTTCCCTGTTCCTGAGAATCCTACGATTCCGATTTGTTCTGCCATAAGTTATATTATTAGTACGTCTTCATAATCAGCATCCGTCATCTCTTTTGGGTGAGGTATCTCTTCAAAGAACCCTATCCCTCCATGAAACTTCATACCTACTCTACTTCCCCTATCTCCATCTCTGTTCTTGATGACTTGAAGCTGTCTAAAGTGGCCCTTCATTCGCTTCACGTTATACCCTCTATGGTTTGTTAATCCCATATCAATGGGATCAAAGAGAGATAAGTAAGTGTTGCAATCCTTAGAAGGTCTTTTGGAATCTTCAATATCATCTGAGATAGGCTCTGTTCTTCCTATCTGAATCCTTTTAGGGTCAGAGATATTTGCGTTATACTGCATGATAACTACAGGTGTAAACTTACAAATATTTCTAAACTTTATGAACTGTTCAGATAAGAAATCAATCGCATCTTTCTTATTTCTTGTTTCCTTTCCATCAGGAACAACAAGGTTAAGGGTATCTACTATGAGTAGGACGTAGTGGTTTTTATGATATGGGGTGTATAAATACTCTCCATCTTTCTCTTCCAATACTCCATTCTCTTCAGCAAACTCTGTAACCTTGTTCGCAATAGAAACAGGATCGTGATAAGCATCATAGAAGTGTACATGTTTCTCTAACAGATCGAAGTATTCCTCATGTTGGTCTAAGGTCATTCTCATCTCATTAGGAAGGATGTTATCCTTTCCACGACTCAGAAGAGCAGAACTATCTATATAGTGTCCATCTTCATCATACAATCTCCTCGCTAGAAGCTTTGTAATCTTATCTTCAGTTCCAATCTCTAGAGAGAAGTACAGTATATCTAGCTTAATCCCTAAATTAGGGTTCGCTGCTACATACTTAAAGGGATTAGTAACGTAACACTGATCGACAAAAGCAGTCTTACCTACTGATGTTTTCGCAGCAATCAAGTCATATCTCCCTCTTTGTACATCATTTATAATACCTGAGAGCTTAGGTAATCCCATAGGGAGTCCCTTATTCATCCCAAGCATTCCTTGATCTATATTCTCTAGTACTCTCTTAAAGATCTTCCCCATACTCGGCTTTCTCCTCTCTCTCCATAGTCCAAGCTTCTGTTTCTATCCACTTCTTTAGGCCTACAGCTAACGTTTTGTCTTCTATTTGATTTCGTAAGTTCGTGAGAACCTGTTGGAAATCCTTTATACGTCTACGTTTAACTTTAAGCTTAATCAGTTCGATAACTTCATCTGGGCCTACATTCTTAGCAGTGAACTTACTACCGTTCATGTGGAGGTGCATGGGATATGCTTCCCATAAAGCCTCTCCGAAATCAGCAATCTCTCTTTTAGCTTTGAACTGCTTCAAGAACTTTCTACGTAGAGTGTACTGGTCTATTCTAGTCTCTCCTGCTTTGTTTTCATCTATTAAGAATCCCTTCTCAACTAAATCTGAAATCAATGCTGGATTAAATCCTCTAGGTTTCGTCTCAGTAGCGTACTTATATAAGCAAGCATACTGTTCCGTTTCCCTAGGTCCTATGTAATGCAGATAGCAAAAAGCATACTGCTCGATTGTAATATTGTGTTCTACACAAAAATCAACTAAACCTACTGGGTCAAAATACATATATTTGGGCGTGTTTAAAAGCTTACGAAATCCTCTATCTTTATGTGTTTATTTTCGTTTTCTTTAGCTTTCTTCATTATATATTCATCGTATTCTTTCTCTGAGGCTCTCCGCAACTTGGGTGTTGTCGTTTTATTTATCGGTAATAACCGTTTTACTTTTTTCATCTTTCATGTACTGTTTAAATTCATCCATATCACACCAGATCATCTCGAGCTGTTTAGCTGCTTCTCGCAACCACTTCTCTTCCTGACTTCGTGATGTAGCTGAATCACTGTAAAATACTACGATGATAGACCTTTTACCTATAACAAATCTAACTGCTCTTCCAATTCTCTGGACTAGTTGTAAAGGCTTAGAGGAGTAAGAAGTAACTATACCAGCTGTAATGTCTGGTACATCTAATCCTTCATCCAATGCTTTCGTACTGTGTAGAACGCTAAACTCATTGTTGATATAGCCTGCTTTAATTTCCTTTTGTAGTGTAGTTTTTCCCTTCTTCTTAATCTTTCTTCCGGCCGCTTTAAGTTCTTTATACTCTTCAGGTGTAATATCTATCTGTACTTCATCTTCAAAGTAAATAGTTTTTAAGTCTGAGTGGTACCCTTTCGAGCCTGGAATAGCTTTAGTAAGTTTATCCACAGTTTCATTGAACTGTGAAAAGGTTATTATTTTCTCTCCACTAAGGATAGAAGCAACTTCTTTTGTTGCATCAATCTTGGATTCTGCTTTCTGGAGCATCGTCTTTCTCTCATTCATAAGAGTTATACCTCTTCGAGCGAGGCCGACCGCTTCTCCTGTATCCCATCCTTTCTCCTCTGCGAACTCCTGGAGTGCATTCTTTCCTGCTTTACTCATCAAGAAGAACATAAACTGAAGATCGAAGTTAAAGTGCATAAAGATCCTGTTAAACTCTTTAGTGAGTCTCTCTAATTTGATCTCATCTGACTCGCTGAAGGGGATTCCTATAGCATATATCTCAAAATTTGCAACGTAATTTTCTCTCTTAGCTTCTTCCATAGTTACTTCATCTATGAAGGGAATCTGCCTCTTATTTAGAAAATCACATTTCTCTTGATCTAACGTAGCTGATAAGCCTAGTACGAACTTATACTCCGTTACATCTAATAAGGTAGAAAATGTGTCAGATAACTCATTTGTATACCTGTGTATCTCATCTGCTACTAGGAAGTCACATACTTGCTCTTCCTTTGATAACTGCAGATAGGAAATAATTACGTAAACCTTAACCGTAGGCCACTCTTTACATAGTCCTTCCCATTGTTCCTTTAAAGGTGTTGAAGGAACTATAACGTGAACTACTCTATTAGAATCTCTAACAAAGCAGTTACGTATAGCCATCAACCCTAATCTCGTTTTACCAAATCCTGTTACACCTAGAAAATATCCTCTACCTCCAGAAGAGATAAACTTTCCTAGGATCTCCTTCTGTCTAAGAGTTTTCTTCTGGTTTGGTAAAAGTTCATCCCATTTGGGGTGTAAGTGCTTCATAAATGTTGATTTAGTCTAAATCGTTTAAAATTTCTCTTGTTGCGTAAAATATGAGAAATATAAAGCCAGCAGCAGTTAGAATAACCATAGGAATCACCGCCATAGGGCCTCCTATAGCCATTAAAGCTCCATTAGGTTCGTGTAAGATTAGATCTCCTATAACCATAAGAGTAAGCCCTATAACCATAGAGATAGAAAGTAAGATTAGAACTGCATAAACTGTAATTTTCAATCCTACTCTCCTCTTTTCTACTTTTGCTATTCTCTCGTCCCACTTTAGTTTCTCAAATTCCTCCTCTAGGATCTCATCTATAGGAGTCATTGGGTCTTGTGTAACGTGCTTCATAATTATTTGGTTTAGTAAAGTTCAATTGCTTTATACCGCTCTTTTAGGTTAGCCACTAAAGTGTTAAATTCTATCTCCTCTACCATGTTAGAGCAAACTCTATTTTCCTGCTTTAATACAAGCATAGTTTCCCCGTCCCAACTTACTAAGAGATAAAACAACCTTGTTTTATCTCCGTAAGCTTCATAGCTTTGAGTGATAAAGTGTTTCATATCTATTTGGTCCACGTGGGTCGGCTTTCATATTCAGCGTCCATCTCTACTTCATTTAAGTAAAGGTTAGATGTTTCAGTCATAGCTTTCGCTATGTAATCCCCTATAGGGACTTCTTTGTTCGTATAAGGGCATACTACTGTATAACCTTTTGGGTGCTTATAGATATTCTCATCATGTACAGAACCTAAGAGAGTTAAATCCCAGTTGAACTGTTTGATGTGCTTATCTACAACTACAAGAGCCTCTTTAAGCATATCAGCTTGAGAACCTTGTATTCTACAATTCCTAGCAGCAGACTCACATTTAACCTTATCCATAAACTGCATAAGATGTTCAGGTTTAGCTCTCTTATAAGGGAGATCAAACGGTAAGAAAGGAACTAGACCATCAGGATTCTCTCTGACTTGTTTAGCTAACTCTCGTTTAGCATCCATTACAGGCATAAACCATCTCCTAGAGTTAGTTCTATCGT
>Ga0233414_10000446_pt1 | contig 17415 bp, 16 predicted proteins | sample Na_anoxic_10_MG_FD_189020 | JGI IMG/M metagenome (GOLD analysis project Ga0233414, IMG submission 189020) | Seawater microbial communities from Saanich Inlet, British Columbia, Canada - Na_anoxic_10_MG | ecosystem: Environmental > Aquatic > Marine > Inlet | place: Canada: British Columbia... | reverse complement strand
CGAGACCCATCAGGTCGTCGTCGTCGTCGAGGTCGTCATCGTCGCCGAAGTCGTCGTCGTCGAGGTCGTCATCGAGGTCGTCGTCGTCGAGACCGAACGACATCATGGCCTCCTCGATGGAGATCTCATCATCATCGTCAGCCCACGGCGACACCGAGGGCGACATCAGGACCGAAGGATCCAGGTAGTGGGTGCTCATGGGGGACTCCAGTTCAGGCGATCTTTTTCTTGAGACGAGCGGCGACCGCGGGACCCAGGCGGACCCCGATGGGCACCCCCTTGTCCACGACGCGATCGACCGATTCGGTCAGGTCGGTGATTCCCGAGCTGACCAGGTTGCGGGTTGCGGGCTCGAGCTCGAGGTTCACGTCGACGCCCGACTGGAGCATCCGACCCACGACAACAGCGGCGCTGACGAGCCCGACGCCCACAGCCAGGCCACCCACAAGGGTCGCCTGCTCGCCGGGCTGAAGCTCATTCCACCACCGCTGCATCGCTCAGTTCCTCTTGCCCACAGCGTACCCCGCAGCGAGACCGAACAGCAGGGAGAGGCCAGCAATCGTCGCCACCGTGGCGGGGCCCGACCCGCTCGGGGGGGCGTTCACCGGCTGCCGCACAAGCATTGCCGGTGCCGCTGGGGCCGGCGCTCGTGCGCTCTCCGCGTCATCCAAGCGCTCCTTGGCGGCCCGAGCCTTGTAGCTGGCCGTGCTCGCAGCCTGCTGAACCTTGTCGAGCGCCCTGCGAAATACCTCCACCACCTTCGGGCGGGCACCGGGGGCTCGGCGCTTGCGAGCACCGGGCTCACGACGCTTGCGAGCACCGGGCTCACGACGCTTGAAGATCTTCTTGAGGCCCTCGCCGCCTGCGCCGAAGGCCTCGATGATCTCAGCCTCCTCTCGGGTCAGGCCGATCTGGACCATCATCTGGTCCCACGGGTCGATGCCCCCGTCCAGGTCATCGTCGAAGCCATCGTCGAAGTCATCGTCCATCAGGTCGAGGTCCTCCTCCATCAGCGCGACCGAGCGGGAACCCATCACCGGCACCATCGGCGCCACGGCGTAGGGATCCCAGGTCATCTGCTGCAGGCGAGATCGGTCTTTCGTTCCAGCGTACTTGGACAAGGTGACTCCACGGTTCGATGCGCCACCAGCACAGTAGACGAACCTCTGGTCATAGAGGTACTCCTCGCCGGGCGGTGGAGGCTGAGGATAGGCGACCTCGACCACTGGGGACGGCTCCTGCCACAGGGGGCGGGCGTCCGGCAGTGGGCGATAGGCACCTGGAGGGATGTGACGATAGGGGGTCATCTCAGAGCCTCTGGTTCATCCAGGCGGGCGTATCCGAATCCCACCAGGAGGACTCATCCCCCCGGGGGCGCTGATCCCCCCAGGGGCGCTGATCCTCGGCCGGGACAGCCTCGCGGCTTTCCGACTGGCCAGGAACACCCTGGCGACGGGCCGAAGACACCCGGCCACGAACATCACGGCGACCCGTGGAGAGCTTTCCGCGCCGCTCGCGAACCATCGGGCTCTCGGCGCGCCAAGCATCCTTGGCCGCCTGGCGAGAAGCCTTGGCGCGACCTCGACGAGCATCAGCGAGCTGCTTGCGCTTCTCGGTGATCCCCAGGTCTTCTCGAGCAACCTTGCGCTCTGCGCGGGCCGCCGAACGACGCGCGTCGATCTTCTCCCGACGGGCAGCCGCCCAAGCCTTCACCTTGGCCCTTCGATCTTGGCGGCGACCCTGTCGACGATCCCGACGCTCCGGGGCGAAGAATCGCTGAAGCGGCTCAACCAGGACCGTCTTGAAGAAGTTGCCCAAGCGAGCGAAGAAACCCGCGCTCTCCTCGGCCCCGAAGGACACGTTGGCCGAGCCCATCGCCTGCGCCTTCCGACGAAAGAAGCACACGAAGGGCTGCCGGTCAGCCGACTTGCCCACGTTCGCCGAGCCCTGGAAGTAGCTGTCCACGAACTCCTTGCCGGAGCTGTAGGCCTGGATCGTGGGCGTGGTCAGCGAGGTCATGTAGTCGGGGGTCTGCGTCGTCATCGACGGGAGCGCGGACGGCCCCTCCACGAGGGCGTCCTCCACCCGGTCGATCGAGGTCCCAGACTTGCGGGCCAGTTTGGCCTTGAGCTTGCCGAGGCGCTTCACCAGGCGACGCACACGAAGGTTGGTGAGCAGCCCGGGGCGCTTCTCCTTGATTCGATCCAGTCGGCCCTCCAGCCGCGAGATCCGCTTCATCATCCGACGCTTCCGCCGCTCAGAGAGGCCGAAGACCTCGATCTCAGCACCCAGGGCGTCGTCATCACTCTCCTCGATGTCCTCGAGATCGGTGAAGTCCTCCTCAAGTTCATCGAGGAAGTCGTCGTCGGACATGGCGTCCAGTGCATCGGGATCGGTCGGAAGATCATCCAGGTCGGGCTCAACAGTGGAGCGCACAGCCGAGTCCTCCGCCTTCTGGATGGTGTCGGCGTCGTCCTCGGAGCGCTCGACCTTCGCCGCCGTCTTCACCAGCTTCTTGAGCTTCGACGAGATCTTGGACAGGCGCTTCTCGAGCTGCTCGATGCGGAAGTGCAGGGCCTTGACCCGCAGCCCCGACTTGCCCTCATCCTCGAGCCCCTCGACCCGCTCCGTGAGCCTGGCGAGGCGCTTGCGCAGCCGGGCCCGGCGCTTCTTGAGCCGCTTCGCCGAGACCTTGAAGACCTCGCCGAAGGCGTCGTAGCAGTCCGCACCGAAGACGAGCGGCAGATCCCCACCGAGGGCCTCCACGACCTCACCGAGGGCCTCGATGGACCCATCGTCGAGCTCGTCGGCCTCGGGCGCCCCGTCGTCGGCAGCGCCAAACCCGACACCGTCGGGATCCGCACCGAAGTTGGCCGCCACCTGGAACAGCCGGTTGAGGAGCTGGTCGTAGACCTGCTCCGCCTGGGCGGTCGACATGCCCTCCTCGAACTTCTTGCGCCTGAGGAAGCGCTGCTCCTCTGCCGAGAGGTAGCCGAAGGCGTGGGTGCTGCGCACCAGACCGTTGGCCACCGCCTCATGCTCCTGGGCAGCCTCACCCTCCTCCCCGGCGAACCGGCCGATGAGTGCGGCGACGTCATGCTCGCCAGCCAGCGACGCGCGAGCCGCGGCGCACTTGAGGCGCCGAGCCCGCTGACGGTGGACGAAGGCGACCCCGAGGGAGTCGTTGACCTCATCGACGAACGCCTGGGCACCGACGCAGCCGTCCTCGGCCGCCGCGGCGATCGTCTCGGCCGCCATGAGATCGTGCATCGCAGCGGCGCTGCCGAAGCTGGGGGGAAGAAGCGCCGTCACGACGTACTCCGGGAGGAAGGGATGGGAGTAGACACGAGGCCTGGGTCAGGGGAACGCCCCGACCCAGGCCCAAGGGGTGAGCTCAGCGGCGGTTGCCGGAGCCCTTCTTGGTGCGGGGGGCCCAGCGCCCCTTCTTGTCGTAGTAGTTGAAGAGGTCCTGCGCCTTGACCTTGCGGGGCGCGCCCTTGCCGCGGAGGATCGAGGCGCCGCCGTTGAGCTGCGTCAGGATCTTCTGCTGCTGCGGGCGGGCCAGGCTGCGGAAGGGCTTGGCCCCGGTGTTCGGGATGGCCCGGACGACGAACGGCGCCTTCACCCGACGGGTCGGGGTCTTCGCGATGTAGTAGGGCACGCGCTGGGACTGCGGGAGCCCCTGGTAGCGCGTCGCCACGCTCTTGCGGCCGCGGCTCTTGCGGCTCTTGCGGCTCTTGCTGGGGGCCTTGTACTTGCCCGTCTTGTCGACGTAGGCGAACCAGTCGTTGATGTCCACCTGGCGGGGGGCGCCCTTGGCGCGCAGCGAGCTGGCCGAGCCGTTGAGCTTGTTCAGGATGCGGCGCTGCTCGGACTTGCTCAGCTTGGTGAAGGCCGGAGCCTCGCTGCCCGCGACCGCGAGCACCCGGAAGGGGGCGCGGCGGGGGGAGCGGCGGGTGCCGTCAGCCTTCGTGGCTGGCAGCCGGGGCGCGACGTAGTACGGCACGCGGGCCTGCTGCTTGAGCCCCTCGAAGCGGACCGACACGCTCTTGCGGGCGCTCTTCTTGGACTTGGACGCGGACTTGCTGAACATGCGCCGACCCGCCTTCGTGAACTTGCCCATGGTACCACGAGCCGTCGAGTAGCCGGCCTTCTTCAGCAGCGGCTTGTAGAACTCGAGGAACATCTGGTAGCGCTCCTCGGCCACCGACGACTTGAAGCTGTCCAGGTTCCGGGGCTTCATGGCCTTGTTGATCATCTGCTGGGAGACGACCTGGCGGCCGGCCGCCTTCTTGCCCGAGGCGTAGATGTCGCTCAGCCGGGTGGCCAGGGCGAACTTGGGACCCATCATCAGGCCGCGGACGCGGTTGTAGTCCTTCTTGAGAGCGGGCGACACGCCGCCGGCGCGCGGCGAGCTGCCGAGCTTCGCGCCCGAGCGGGTCTTCCGGACGGACTTCTTGCGCTGGGCCTGGATAGCCTTCGCCTGGAGCTTGGCGCGGGTCATCCCCATGTTCGCGGCGATCCCGGACTTCTTGAGCCCGGCGACGAGCGCCTGCTTGTTCTCAGCCAGGGCCGGCTTCTGCGTCATGCCGCCCTTCTTCGACTTGAACTTGATGCTCGTCGCAGCACGGGCGCGCCCACGGCCACGGGTGCTGTGGCTCTTGGAGCGGGAGCGGGAGCTCGAGGCACCGCGGGCCTGGCTCTGGCTCTGCGGGGCACCCATCGCCTGGCTCAGCGCCTTCTTCTGCTGCGCGGCGGCCTTCTTGAGGTCGCCGAGGATGCCCTTGAGCACCGACAGGGTCGCGCCCTGGAGGCTGACCTTGGTCTGCTGCGCGGCGGCGGCACCGTCGGTCTGGGTGAGGATCTTGGTGATGGCCGAGATGTGCTGGGCCTTGGTCTTGGGCTGGGCCACAATGGACTCCGGACTGGGGATGTGTCGATAGTGTACTGCGCTCAGCACACCTTGGTCATCGACAGGGATTGGTTGGGGGAGTGGAACCGATCAGCTACTTGAGCTCACCGGAGAAGCGCAGGAATGATGAGCGCACCGAGGGCAACGCTTCCTACCGACGTTGCCGTGTTCGCCAGATCATTGGTCTGGACAAATCTGAAAACCGACTGAGCCTGGGGCGCCAGGTCTCCGACCATGATGCGGAGAACCTGCTCCGGAACCTCAACCGGACGAGAGGGGCGGGGGGCCTCCACGCGGCGAGGAGGCGGGGTGGGGCGCTCGATCTCGAGCATCCCATCATCGAGGTAGGGAAGGCGGCGGGCTGCCGCCTCACTGGGGTCACCGCGAAACCCTCCTCGCCCACCCACATTGAAGCGAGCGCGAGAATCCCGACGCGGACCCCGGAAAGCGCCGGGAGTCCCATAGTCAGAAAGACCCTTCGGGTACCCGCTGCCCATCAGTAGACCTCCTGACCAGCCACCCGGGGTGGCGAGAACGGGGCCTTTGCGCCACGGGGGAAGCGGCCACCAGCCGCAGCACCGAAGCTGCCAGAGACCTCATCCGAGGGTTCACCATCCGAGGGCTCGTCTTCCGGAGTCGGATCGACCTCGGCCGCCTCCATCTCGGTTGCAACCTCCTCGGTCTCACCGGGAGCGAGGGACGACTCGTCAACGGCCTCGGCCTCTTCGACGACCCCCGCCTTGTACGACTTGGGCGACTTCAGGCCGGTGCGCTTCTTGACGCGGGGCCACAAAGCCGCCATCCGGCCACGAATGTGGGCCATCTTCTTCTCTGCGCCCTCACCCTTGGCTGCATCGAAGGCCTTGACCAGCTTGATGTACCGGTCCCGCTTCGGGTGCTTGGCCTTGATCCCGCCCTTCTTGACCAGCCGGCGACGACGCTTCGGGGACATCTTCCGCCGACGCTTCTGAAGGCGCCGCTTCCGACGCTTCGACGCACCGAACTCATCCTCGTCGAGGCCCATCGCAGCATCAATGTCGTCTTCCTCGTCAATGAGATCGATCTCATCGCTCACGCCAGCGAAGTACGCACCCATGCAGGCGCCAAGCATTTCGGCACCGAAGCTGCCACCCGGACCCTTCGGGGCAACCGGGGAAGGCGAGGGAGGTGTGGGCGCGTCAGCGGCCGGCTTGCTTGCCTCCACCGCCATCGCCTTCTCCAGTCCCGGCACCATGAACTTGCCGGGAGCCGCAAGGCCCTTCCGATTGCGGACTCGCGGCCAGAGGGTCTCCATGCGACCCCTGATAAAGGAGGCCTTCTTCTGGTCTCCCGCCTTCCTGGCGACATCCCAGCGCTGGCTCATCCGCATGTAGCGGCGACGAAGAGGGAAGGAGCGGCGCCGACCCCGGCGGGGCTCCGGACCAACCTCAGCGGCAGCGCCGAAGGTGTCCAGGACGTCAGCCTCGGCCTCCGCGCCAGCATCGTAGGCACCCAGAAAGTCCGAGGGCTCGGTGGCCTGGTCGAGAACGTAGGAGGCCATGAGCGGAGAGTGGCCACCCCGCATGTCCGAGATCTGCGTTCGCATCACATCGAGCAGGTGGTCGCTCTCGTAGCCCAGACGCTCCTTCGTGAACTGCCGGAGCTTGACCTTGTCGGGGTCCTCGTTTTTGCGGATGGCGATCACCACAACCCCCTTGTCCGAGACGGCACCCATGGCCTCAGCCTTGTCAGACGCCTGGGACAGCGCCGCGATCTTCCGGCGGAACATCCGCTGCTTGATGGAGGCCGCGGGGGCCATGCGGGGGGCGGCCCCGCCACCAGACGCGATCTTCTTCGCCGCAGCGCGAGCCCTAATCGCCTGGGCAATCTTCCGCCGCGCCGCCGGCTTGGCCGGGACCAGGCGCCCGTAGTCGATCCCACCGAAGCTCTCACCACGGAGGGCCTCGTCGATCTGAACGAGCTTCTGACGGAGCGCGATGATGCGCTGGGCCGCCTGCGAGGCCTCAGCGGCAGCACGGCCAGCCGGCCCGACATCGCCCTGGTCTACCGCAGCCTCCGCCTGCCGGTGGGCCGAAGCCTCCTTGGCGAGCTGCTTGTTCACCCCAGCCCGAGTCCGGGCGAGGCGCTTGGCATGGAACCGCGACAGCGGAGCGGCAATGAGATCCGCACCCTGCTTCAGCAGCGCGTCAACATCAGCCGCAGCCGACTGGACCACGGGGGCCACGTCGTCAATGTCATCGTCGAGATCGCCGTCCTCGCCATCGTCCTCATCATCGAGGTCGTCATCGAGGTCGTCGTCCTCATCATCGAGGTCGTCGTCTTCGTCATCGAGGTCGTCGGCGCTCTCCAGAGAATCGAGCTCCGCATCGAGGCTTGCGAGGTCTTCATCCTCGTCGAGATCGTCGTCGAGGTCCTCGTCGAGGTCCTCGTCGAGATCGTCGTCGAGATCGTCGTCGAGATCGTCGTCTTCGTCATCAAGGTCGTCGTCTTCGTCATCAAGGTCGTCGTCGAGACCGAAGTCATCATCGTCGTCCTCGTCGAGACCCATCAGATCGTCGTCGTCCTCGTCGAGACCCATCAGATCGTCGCCGTCCTCGTCGAGACCCATCAGATCGTCGTCGAGACCCATCAGATCGTCGTCAAGGCCCATCAGGTCGTCGTCGAACATCACATTGAACGAACCGCTCAGACCCAGCTCCTTCCGAAAGTCCTTCAGGACCTTCGCGGGCGGAGCCACACCGTCCAAGTGCTTCTGCTTGATGCGACCGTAGGACCGGCCCATTGCCTTGAAGATCCGAGCCGCCCTCTTCTTGAGGCGCTCCGCCTTCCCGTCCTTCCCGTCCATGATGGCCTTCTTCCTCTTCTCCATCACCGCCCAGAGCCGGTTCACGTCCCGGCCGTAGACCTTGTGCTTCCGGGAGATCATCCGAATGAGCACCATCGGGGCCCTCACACTCGCCAGGAGAAGCCCGAAGTCGTCATCGAGGATGTCGGCGTCCTCGTCAGACAGCACCAGCTCCACCTCGGTGTCCCCGAGGCCGTAGTAGTCGTGCTCCGCGGCGCCGAAGAGGTAGCCGACCGTCTCCGCCCGGATGTCCAGCTCCAGCGACGATGCCGCCTCGTCCTCGGAGAAGGGGTCCGAGCCGAACATCGGGTTGCCGAGCGCCTGCGACATCATCCGGCTGGACAGTGCCTGCCCCTCGTTGGCCTCCAGGGCTGCCTGGTTGTAGGAGTAGGGCATCTGGCCCGGCGGAGCGAAGGTCTGCTCCATCTCCTGCTGGTAGCCGCCGGGCACCATCACGGGACCACCCGTGCTTGGGTCCCTGACCATCCGGGTCACGATGTAGCGTGCGTGAGTGGGGGAGATCAACCCCTCGGTCGGGAACCCCTTGCGCTGGAGCTTGCCCCAGATGCGGCTCAGGCGGTTGTAGAGCCGCCGCGCGACCCGCTTCGGCCGAGCACGACGGACCCGCAGCGCCTTCCCTGCCCACTTCATGAAGCGGGTGGTGAGCTGATGGTACCGACGCCGGATGCGGTGAGCTCGGCGCGACATGACGGCAGGCTCATTCATCGTGAACCCAAAGATGGGCTCATCGAGCATCAGCCCGTCGATCTCGGCCTCGAACTGGGCCAGCGCGACATCGAGCGTCTGGCTCGTGTCCTGGCCGAAGGACGAATCCGACTCGTAGGTCACAGCCAGGGGGAAAGCCGAGTAGCTCCCCGAGAGCACCGATGCGACATCGGCCCCAGAGATGAGTCGACCACCACCCGCGCAAGCGCCCGGCTTGACGATGACCGTCCGACCGTAGCTCACCAGATTCGACGCATCGAAGGCGCCAAAGACGCTGGAGATGTTGCCCGCGATCTGGGAGAGGTCATCAGCGGTGATGGGGGCGTTGGGGTTCGTCATGGGGTTCCTCGTCAGAAGCCGCGGAGTCGGGTGATGAACTTCGTCACCACGTTCGCTTGAACCGTACCCCACTTGACGGGGGTGAAGGTACCGGCCCCCGCGCTCTGCGTGAAGGTCGTGCCCAGGCTCGTCAGTGTCCAGGTCAGGGTGCAGGCCTGCTCGGGGCAGATCTCAGTGCAGCCCTCAGGCAGCGCCACCCGGGCGTTCGCCGTCGGGTAGTCCAGGAAGTTGAGCAGCGTGAACTCGCTGCTTGAGAACGGCAGATCTTCCGCCCAGGAGAAGTAGATCGTGGAGCCGGCCGGGATCGCCGAGGTGGTCACCACCCTGACGTGGCGGAAGGCGCCGACCCGAAGATCGACGCTCACGCCCTCGCCCACGATGAACTCCCGGGTGATGATCCCCCCGTCCCCGTTCCCGCACTCCGCCCTGATGCTGATGGACCGAGAGGTCACATCGAGCAGGCTCGGGTCGTCGACCCTCATCGCGATGCAGATGACCTTCGGGTTGCCGTCCGGCGTCGCCGCCGGCGGGCGGCCCGTCCAGAGCGACCAGGAGCCCGTGTAGGGGCCCTGGCGCTTCGCGCCCAGGCGCCCCCCAGCGGAGAGCTCCTGGCGATGCGTCGTCCTGTAGAAGTGCGGGTGCGTCATCAGCCGTTCCCCTGCATGCCTGCGTCACGCGACGGATCCAAGAGGCCCCACTTCTCCGTCTTCACGACGACGTGGTAGAGCTTCGGCCCAGACTGGTAGACGTAGGTGCGCGCCGGGATCCCGCTGCGGGACAGCTCCGCGGCGACACCGCTGGACAGATCCTCGCAGTCCCCGAAACCCATGCCCCCCTTCAGGACCGGAGCCATCAGCTCGTCCCAGGTCTTCCAGTGCTCCCGGGGGTCGCGCCGGCGGTACCGGACCTTCCCCTCCTGGATCGCCTTGATGAGCAGGAAGCTGCCCGGGGAGATCCCGCGGCGGTTGAGCTGCCCCAGGTCGACCGAGACCAGCCCGTCGAGCAGGTTGGCCGCATCAGCCGTGCCCAGGCGGAAGTAGGGCGAGATCGCCCGAGAGCCCACCTGGCGGGCCATCACGGGCGGCATCGACCGCATGAAGCTGCGGGTGGTGAGGGGCTGGAGGTGCGTCGGGTTGGGCATCGTTCACTTCACCTGCACGTTGGCGCCGTCAGAGATTCGACGGGCGATAGAGGCGCCCCGCGCGTAGGGCCCCTGCACACCTTCACCATACTCGCTGTCCTCAAGCACCTCGCACACGAGGGACGCCGAGAAGGTCATCGTCGCGAGTTGGGGGCCCACGATCGCCGCCTCGATGTAGACCCTGTTCGGGGACTCGAGCACCGGAGAAGCCCGCAGGCCCGGGAACTCCGGCAGCCGCGCGTCGTAGATCGCGCCGTCAACGAACCCCGACTGGGACAGCAGGTTCGCCCCGCCCCCCACCGAGAGGTTCCGCAGGAGCAAGAAGAGGTTGCCGTTGCGGTAGTAGTTGTTCGTGCAGCCCGTCCCCGTCACAGGGATCGTGAACGTGACCGGCGGATTCGGCCCGATCTGGAACTGGAACGTCAGCGATGAGGTCACCACGCCCGCCGCGGTCGGCGTGAAGCTGATGTTGACCGTGTACGTCCCGAGAGCAGGAATGAAGTCCACACCCACCGTGGCATCATCGGTGTACGTCGCGTCACCCGACGTCTTCGCCACCAGGTTCCGCTGGGTCCCCGCCCCCTCCGTGAAGGTCACCGCGATCGTCGAGGTGGTGCCGATGGCGACCCGGCCGAAGTCGATGGACTGCGGGGCGTAGCTGAGCCCAGGGGGGAGCCAGACCACCCCGCCGATCGGCGCCCCGCCCTGGGTCGGGCCCACCACGGCCGGCGGCACCAGCGTCGAGGCGAAGCTGTCATAGCGCCCCGTGGCGCCAGAGCCTGGCCCCACATCGTAGAGGTCCACGCTCACCGCGGAGCTGGGCAGCGGGGATGGTGTCTGGGCCGTCCCGGCAGGGTCGTTGCCCCCGTAGACGCTCTGCCGCTGGGTCGTCTCGAGGCCGACCACCCGGAGCTTCGCCCACGAGATGGGTGGCGTGCGCAGTTTGAACCCAGAGAGGACGCGGCGCCCCGAGGCGTCGTTCGGCATCGTCGCGATGACCGTCGGGTGCGTCTCGTCCACGACGTTCGCCCCGCCAGCCGTGACCACCATCGGGCCGACCTCGGGGGCAACAAAGGAGGACTGGTTGAAGTCCATCTCGTAGAGGTAGAAGGGCAGCCGCAGGAGCCGGCCTTCACCGGGGGGAGCCTTCGCCGTGAAGCGCAGGCCACCCACTCCATTTACGCCGGCGGCGGAGGCCTGGAGGGCGCTCTGCCGGGCGTAGCCCGGGGGCTTGCGGCCGAGGCGACTCTCCAGCTCCAAGAGCTTGCGGCGCAGATCTGCCCGCTTCGCCTGGCTGACCAGGGGAAGAAGGGCTTCGATCCGAGCTCGCTTGCGCTCGAGGAGCTGTCGAGAAGCATCAGCCGACATGCCAGGAGATCCGAGCAACAGGTTGCGAGGAGGCCCCGCGCACCTGGAAACCCCAGGTCATCCGGGGGCTGCAGATGTGCCCCCGGCGACAGCCGAAGCTGCGCCGTGGGCACCCATGCGGGCCGGTCCGATCAGACGAAGGAGCCGCCCTGGCGAACCAGCGCACCGGCGCGGGCGTAGGGGCCCGGGACGTGGGCGCCGTAGTTGTCGTCCACCAGGATCTCGCACACCAGGCTCGCCGAGAAGGCGAGGCGGGCGGAGGTCTGCTGACCGACACCCTGCGCCTGGACGGTCGCGGTGTTCGGGCTCTTGAGGATCGGGTAGTCCCGGAGGCCGGCGAAGCTGTCCTGCCCGGAGAGGTAGATGCCCGAGGGGGCGAAGTCCTCGTGGACGAACAGGTTGGCGCCGCCACCGATCTGCAGGTTCGAGAACCCGAGATCACCGACGTCAGCGGGGGGGAGGATGGGGTCCTGACGGACGCACTCGAACCCGACGATGCGCAGCGTGGCCCAGGAGATCTGGGGGGTCGCGAACGTCGCCGTGTTCGTGGCGCCACCGGTCGCCGCCACAGCCGCGAAGTCGACGAATGCGGTGGGGATGGTGGTGCTGGTGCCCGTGCCGGCCGCGATGGACGCGGTGACGGCTGCGGGCGCGACGTTCACGGCGGCAGCCGCGAAGCCGATGACGGCGGTGGTCAGGTAGAAGGGGATGCGGATGAGCCGACCGACGCCCGGGGGCGACATCGCGGTGAACTGCAGGCCTCCGACACCGTCGACGAGGGCCTTGTTGACCGCGGCCCCGGACTGGAGGTAGGGGTTCGCCTGGTTGCGAGCCATGATGATCTCCGAAGAAGTTGGATGGGGGTGAAGCCGTTGGGTGCGACCAGTGGGTCACCGCGCCGGGCCCGAAGGCCCAGCGCGGCGACCCTGCCGGCTACACGAAGGAGCCGCCCTGGCGGACGAGGGCACCCTTGCGGGCGTAGGGACCGGGGACGTGCGCGCCGTAGTTGTCGTCGACGAGCACCTCGCAGAGCAGGGCGCAGGACCAGGTGACGCTCTCGCCGAGCTGGTCACCGACCTGGACCGCCGCGACGGAGGCCTGGTTCGGGCTCTTGAGGATCGGGTAGTCGCGCAGGCCGCAGAACTCCGGCTGGTTCGCATCGTAGATGCGAGCGTCGGCGAACTCCTCGTGCGTGAACAGGTTGGCGCCACCGCCGATCTGCAGGTCGGAGACCAGGATCGTGGGGCCGGTGTTCCCGATGCCCTTGAAGGACACGCTCGAGGTCTCGAAGCCGACGATGCGCAGGGTCGCCCAGGACACCTGGGGCGTCTGGATGGTGTGCTGCGTGTTCGAGGAGTTCCCAGCGACCGCGTCGTTGGGGATCTCGATCATGGTCGGGTTGGTGGTCGAGGCGAGGTTCTGGCCACCCGAGGTCGTGGTGCCCGTGTGGGCCACGTTCGGGTAGAAGGGCAGCCGCAGGAGCCGACCGAGGCCGGGGGGCGACTGGGCCTGGAACATCAGCCCGCCGATGCCCTCGACGCCGGAGGCGGCGGTGGCGAGCTGGCCGGCGGCGGCCGCCTCGGCGTAGCCGGTGCGGGCGAGGATCTTGTCGATGCGCTGCAGGCGCTTCATGATCCGGGCCTGCTTGCGCGGGCCGGAAACCTGGAGCATGGCCTGGAGCTTGGCCTTCCGCTGGAGGAGGCGGGCGATCCGCTTCTCGCTGGCGCCGAACTCGTCGTCCATGAGGTCGTCGTCGTACATGGGATTCTCCGATGGAGAGATGTGGGATGGGGGTGAGGCGTGGGCGAGAAGTGCCCGCTGGTCGAGGGCGTCACCCGGAGACCGGGATCAACCCTCAGCCGGAACGGCTACCAGCCGTAGGCGTAGTTGCCGCTGACCGCGTGCTCGCCGGCGAGCTCGTCGTCAGCCATGCCGAGGACGTTCTGGCTCGCGGCGCCCTGAGGGGCCGAGGCGGAGTCGCCGGCCTGCATGCAGGCGTTGCGCATCGTCTCGGTGGCGACGAAGGAGTTGAGCAGGCCGCTGGCGACGTCGTGGCCGACACGGCTCACCATCGCGTTGCGGCGACCGACGGTCCCCGCGACAACCGCGGAGGCCAGGCCACCGAGGAAGCGGTAGTCGAGGTAGCCGGGCACGGACTTGACGGTCGGGTTGGCCTTGTCCTTGATGGCGATGCCCACGCGGAAGTCGGCCTTCTTGGCCGCCATGTGGGTGACACCGGCGTTGACGGCGAGGGTGCCGAGCAGATCGACGTTGCCGAACTCGGAGGAGCTGCCGAAGCGCATGGAGGTCTCCAGAAGATGGAAGGGAGTCACGCAGCGACCAACGCCGCGTCTGCCATCACCGTAGGCCCCCCACCCATCCCCCAGTCAGAACACCCGATACCCGTACAAGAACAGGTGCACGCTCATCCTGTATTTACGAATACATCGACCTTTACAGAGAGCGTGCATCCGGGAACAGGTTAGAGATCCTTGCGGGAGTTCAACCACCAGGAGTCCCGCTTGTCTGAGCACGGCTCGTCGTCGGACGAGATCCCAGAGCTCGAGGCCCCCCGCGAGCTGTACTGCTACGAGTGCGGGACCCCTTGGGACCCGATGGAGCTCCGCTGCCGCGGCTGTGGCGGCGTAGAGAGCGCCGATGGCGCCGCCCGGCCGCTCAAGAGCGCCCGGGATGACGTCCGCTGCTTCAAGGGCCCCTGGCGGCTCCTCCCCTGGCCCGGGCAGGGGACCGTGGGCATGTTCGGGGGACCCGGGGCGGGCAAGAGCACCCTCGCGGCCCTCATCCGGCCCACACTCTGGCTCACCAAGGAGCAGGTCCCCAAGCCCGTGGGGAGCCTGTTCAAGCGGATCTGGCCCGACGGGTTCATGCCGCTCGTCCACACGGTCAACAGCGCCGAGCAGGTTCGCAAGGCCCTCCTCAGCACCGTCGAGGGGCCCGTCGTCCTCGACTCAGCCACCGCCCTGGGGCTCCGCGAGGGGCTCCTCGCCTCCCACCACCTCGTCGAGTGGGCCCAGCGGCACAACCAGCGGACCCTCTGCATCATCCAGGTCACCAAGTCCGGGCAGAGCGCCGGGTTCAACGAGATCCCCCACCTCTTCGACGCCATCGTCAACATCAGCCCCGACGCCTTCGGGGTCCGGGCCTGGCGGGCCACCAAGTCCCGCTGGTGCGACCTCGGCGCGACCTACTGGAGCTTCAACGCGGACGGCCGGGTCACGACCCCTGACTTCCCGGCCGCCTACAGCGTCGAGGGGGCGCCTGGGGACTACTGGCTCCAGCCCTTCCCCCTCAAGGGCGGCAAGTGGTACGGGCTGCTCGCCGCCATGGCCAGCCACGAGCTGCTCAAGCCCAAGATGGCCTCGGCCGCGGTCCGCGCCCCCTACATGCCCACGGGCTTCATCGAGCCCATGGACGTCCCGGAGCGGCGCCGCTTCGCAGAGAACCATGGCCTCACCTGGGTCACCCCCGAAGAAGTCGATCTCCCTGAAGACGACGACTGACCATCCCTCACCTGGAGAACGACCATGAGTAGTCGAGCCCTGATCATCAGCGAGTACGAAGACCTCATCTACGGCACCGACGGCACCCGCAGCGTCGACAAGGCCATCGCCGAGGCCTACCGGCAGGCCAAGGAGGCGGAGACCCGGGTCCGCGTCGAGATCCGCATCCAGGCGTCGGGCATGGCCTCGACCGCCCAGGCCGGCCGCTTCATCGCCGACCCTGAGATGGGGAGCATCGACACCGCGAAGCGCAAGATCGTGGACATGCTCAACGACAACCCCGGCCCGGCCTACGAGGGCCAGGTCCGCATCAACTTCAAGCTCAACAGCACCGGCGAGCACGTCAACAGCTTCACCCGGACCATCAAGATCGGGATCCAGGAGCGACAGGCCAGGTTCAACGTCGACGACGACCACGAGATGGACGACGAGGGGTACGAGGGCAACGAGGAGGACGGAGAGGTCGCCAACAGCGCCCAGTCGCTGTCCTACCGCTCCTACGGGGGCGGCGCCCACACCGGCGAGCCGACCGGCATGGAGGGGCTCCCCCCACTCATGCGGCAGTACCTGACCATGCTCATGGCGGACGCCAACGACCGCCGGCAGCAGCTCGAGGTCACCATGGGCTTCATGCACCGCAAGGACGCCATGATGATGACCATGTTCGACCGGGCCATCCGGGCGATGGAGAACTACTCGCTGCGCTTCGGGCTCCCCAACAACCCCCCCGGGATCAGCGATGTCGTCCGGGAACAGCCCGCCGACCAGGGCGGCGGCGGCGGAGGTGGGCTCGGCCTGCTCCCCCAGCTCCTCGCCGCCGCGGCCCAGTTCGCCCAGGGTGCCGGCGGGGCCCCCAGTCCGCCCCAGGCCGCCCTGCCGCCCCCCGGGGCCGGCGCCACCAACCGCATGGATCGGATCCGGAGCGCCGGCGAGAACATGCGGCACCGGCGCCCCAACATGCCGCCCCCGGTGCACGGCTACGACCAGGGGGAGGTCCCGCAGCCTGGGGACCCCAACGACGACTCCCCGGGGATGTCGGACTACCGCCAGGAGAGCATGCGGCCCCTCATCGAAGACCACGGAGGGGGCGACGGTCACGATGGTGGTTTCGACGAGGGCTACGGTGACGACGAGGACCTGATGGGGCCCGGCGGATACGACGGCGGAGACGACGGTCCCGACTATGATGGCGGCGGGGGCGGGGCCTCCCTCGCGCCCCCCGACCTCAGCAACATGGACGCCGACCAGATGCTCGGTGTCGTCGAGGAGTGGCTCGAGCAGGACCCGTCCCGGAAGGCGGACGTCATGCAGCGCCTCCCCCAGCTCACCGGCCTCCTCTCCTGACCTGACCTCAACCCTGGAGCCACCAATGAACACTGAGACCGATCCCCTCTCCACTCCCCTCGCCGGGCTCGAGGAACCCACCGTCGATCCCGGCACCCTGGACGCCAAGGGGATCGCCAGGTGGGCGCTCACCAACAAGGAGCGGGCGCGGGCCATCGGGAAGCGGATCTTCACCTTCCAGAGCGACCCGGACGCCATCCTCGCCGAGCCCTCCCTCGGCCCCTACGAGGACGCGCTGACCCGCTGGGCGGTGGACAACCCCCGCTCTGCTCGGCTGCTCATGCTCAAGCTCGCGCCCAAGCTCATCGGCTGATCTACAAGACCCGGCAGCCCTACTGACCGCCCCTGTCCCTTCCCGGTAAGGTGGAGGGGACAGGAGCTCACCCATGGCCCAAGCCACCGACGCCTTCAACAAGCACAGCGTGACCGCGCTCACCAACGGTGGCGTGGCGATCGCCGCCAGCGCGCAGCCCCTCGACAACCACAACACCGTGGTCGTCCAGAACAAGAGCGCGACCGTGACCGCCCTCGTGGAGATCCTGGAGAAGGGGGCCGGGGCGGTGCCCGGCCTCTCGGCCACCACCGCGATCGAGGTCGGGCCCGGCTCCTCATACCCGATCCCCATCGGCACCACCGCCACCCGGGAGCCATACGGGACCGCCACGGGGGAGAAGACCCTGTACTACAACGGCGTCGGCGCCACCGCCGAGCTCCAGGTCATCTACCACAAGAAGGTCGACTGACCCATGACGGCAAACCTCGACTTCCTCGTCCCCGGTCGCCCCAACTTCGCCAACCCCACCGGGGCCGGAGCTGGCAGCAACACGATCGACACCCAGGACGACGGCGTCGCTGTCAACTCCGCGAGCACCCTCAACTTCGTCGGCGCGGGTGTCACAGCCTCGGATGCTGGTGGCGGGACCGCCACGATCACGATCCCTGGCGGGGCGACTGAATCCACGGCGCTGATCTCGACGGCTACGGCCGGCGAGGACGTGGTCGCCGGCAACATCCTCCGCTTCGACACCACGGGGACCCCCGGAGAGGCTCTGAAGGCTCAGGCGACGACGCTCCCTGCGGCCGATGCCATGGGCGTCGTCAAGACCGGAGTGTCCAGCGGGGCCACCGTGACCTACTACGAGCGCGGGACGGCCGCGGTCCTGTTCGGAGCCGCCCCCGCGGCGGCCTCCAACGGCTCCCGCGCTCGTAGTAGGTCACG
>Ga0233414_10000443_pt1 | contig 17498 bp, 16 predicted proteins | sample Na_anoxic_10_MG_FD_189020 | JGI IMG/M metagenome (GOLD analysis project Ga0233414, IMG submission 189020) | Seawater microbial communities from Saanich Inlet, British Columbia, Canada - Na_anoxic_10_MG | ecosystem: Environmental > Aquatic > Marine > Inlet | place: Canada: British Columbia... | reverse complement strand
GATTTCTATTGATGAAGGTTTGGTGTATTTGTCGAAGTTAACCATTACATATTCTTCATCCAACAATTTATCAAAATTAATGTGGCAGTATCCGGTCGGATTCTTATCAAGGTAATCCTGGTGATATTCCTCAGCCGGGTGAAAGTTTTCAAGCGGCAGGACTTCGGTTACAATCTGTGCCCTATGATCTTCCTGTTCAAGCTCAACTGCTTTTTCTATTAAGGGAAGGTCCCCTTCTTCATCATTGTAGTAGATGCCTGTCCTGTATTGAATACCTATGTCTGCAGCCTGCTGATTCAATATGGTCGGATTTATTACCCTGAAGAAATAGTTTAATAATTCATCCATGCTTATTAGATTAGGATCATATTTAACCTGGACTGTTTCCGCATGACCGGAACCTGCAATCACTTCTTTATAGGTTGGCATTTCTGTTGAGCCGTTGGCATATCCCGATACCACATCCGCTACTCCGGGTACTCTTGCCATATATGCTTCAAGTCCCCAGAAACATCCGCCTGCCAGCCATATTGTTTTAAGATTCTCTTCCATAAATACTATTCCCTCGTTAGGATTGTCCGGAAATACGGGTTGGAGAAGAACTAAAGGTTTTTCTGACTCTATCGGTTTTTCCGATTCCAAGGGTTTTTCATTACCAGCCTTGGGTTCCTGGCTTTCATTAATTGCATTTCCGCATGATACCAATACCAGTGCAAGTACCATTATTATTGCCGCCGCCGTTAAGTATTTTTTATATCTTTTCATTTCGCACCTCCGCGCTCCTAACTATTTAATGTACTGTATCTAATGTCTCATATATCTTTGCATTTTCCACATGTCCCAGGCTTGTTTCTGCAATGTTACCCTTTGTGTCTATATAGAATGAAGACGGTACAGCCCTGATTCCATACTCATAAAATGAATTTCCGCCTTCATCAAGCAATACTGTAAATTCAAGTCCCTGTCCTTCATACCACTCTATGAATTTCTCCGCTGATTTTTCTCCGCTGTATCCCGGTGCAACAACTGTCAGAACCACAATATCTTCGTTGTCTTTGGTTTCATTGTGAAGTTCTCCTAGTTCACCCAGGCCTGCCAGGCACGACGGGCACCAAGTTGCCCAAAACTTAAGGTAGACTTTCTTGCCTGCATATTGTTCAAGCAGATGGGTATTACCTTCTGTATCGACCAGCTGGAAGTTAAATGCATCACCCTGGAAAGAAGAAGTCATTTCCTTATCGTCTGTCATTTCTTTATCTGCCGGTTCTGATGCTACGGGCTGATCTTCTGCCATTTTATCGTTGTTACTGTTTATTGCCTGAACAACAAGTACAGCTGCAAATATCAGTACCACTGTGATTACTATTATTAAAATATTCCTAAATTTCTTGTCTTTCATTTTTCTCACTCCTTTTGGATTCATACTCCTGAATAATATTACATATATTATTATTCCCTGTGAGCTTAGTTTTCATAATGGACTAAGCCCTGTATTTTCTTTAATTTGATACTATTCCATGTCCGGTGCGATGGAAATAATCCTTACATTTACAATTTCTTCTCCCACAGTCAGTTTTTTTGCAGCTATCAAATCAAGTTCCATCTCAAGTTTTCTTATTAAGTCTATATTGATGTCGAATCTTACGAAATTTTCATCAAAGAGCATTTCTTCAACACCAAAATCACTCTTAAGTCTTTCAATTACTTCTTCGACACTAAGCGACTTTGAGGCATAAAATATATCCTGGCAGTCTTCGCAGCCAATGTTGAGAAGCATTCCGTTAGGATTGATGGTTTCGCCTCCCTCGCCGATAAGTGCTGTTGATTCAAATCTAAATATCTCTTCGGGATTTCTCACCTGCATCCCTGCAGCTTCCGGCGTTGGATTTTCAGGATCTTCTGATGGTGTTGCCGCCATTGAAGCTTCCGGAGTCATTGACTCTTCTATATTCTCTTTTTGCAGTTCTGCTGTTGTGCAAGCGGTAAATATAAATACCGATGCCAATATCATTATCAAAACCGTAGAAACTTTATTCCTTTTCATGTTCTTGTCCTCCATTGGTACATTTATCACTAGGATAATTTACTTCGTTCTGGTACGGTGTTTATACGAACCAGGCGCTTATAGCGTTTAAGCTGTTTGTCATCAGCAGTATTCCCATGATTACTATGAGAATTCCTCCAACGACCCTTATTTTTCCAAGATGCTTATTGATCTTTTTGAATTTAGTTAGGAAGAATCCAGCAAACAACGATACTAGTATGAATGGCAATGCCAGTCCTGCTGAGTAAATCATCATGAGGAATCCGCCGTAAAGAGCGCTTCCGTTTCCCGAGGCAAGCCCAAGCACTGTTGCCAGTACCGGCCCAACACATGGTGTCCAGCCGAGGCTGAATGTCAGTCCCAGCAGGTATGCTCCCAGAATCCCTCCCCTGCTGCTTTTCTCAACTTCCACTTTCTTGGTTCTTTCCAGGAATCTTATTTTAAATAAGCCAATCTGGTGAAGTCCTAAAATGATTACTATTGCCCCGCTTACATACAATACGATTCTGTTGTTCAATAATTTTCCGATTGCCCCGGCCCCGAATCCAAGAAGCACAAATGCTGTTGACAAACCGATTACAAAAACAAGTGTCTGGAATATAAGTCTTTTATTTATGAATGCCAGTTTGCCTTTCTTTTCAGTTGTGTCTTTTTCTTCCTTATTATCAGTGCCTTTTGAAAGGTATCCTACATATACTGGTAATAGCGGAACGACACATGGTGCAAAGAACGAAAGTAGTCCTGCTACAAATACTGTTATTGGTAAAAATGCTCCTATTGCCATTATTCTGGCCTCCTGTCCTGGTTTGTATGATTAATTATTCCCAGACAGAAGCAGTCTGATAATCAAAAAATTACAGACAAATCTTTAATTTGATACGATTATTGTGTTTTTATAAAAAATATAGGTGAAATTTTATAAGTTTTTAAGTTGAATTACCAGATCATGACGGAAATCAGGCAGGTTAAGTTTTATTCTTCCGCCATCGGTGGTGTTGCCGGATACAGCTGTACCATGCTCCGGAGAGTAGTAAAGCACAATGTATTTTCCTTGTTTAATTTCCAATTCAATTTCTCCGGATATGATTTCGCCCTGTCCATACTCCTCTAATTCTCTCTTATCAGCTATATAAATGTTATATTGCTTTCCGGGAGTTCCAAAAACACTTTCTAGAACTTCACCCGGGAAGTTCAAAGCAACTCCTGTAAGGGGGCTGCCGGAAATGATATCAACAGATGAGATGAATTCCCTGATGTTTTTAAACCATTTGTGCAGGTGCTCTTGAGAATCAGGGGTGCCCGTCGGGCAATAATTCACAATAGAAAAATCGATATAGTCATAATGTGCTCCTGAGAAGAGAACAGTCCATGCTCGTTTTCTATGAATAGTCCACCCCTCATAATCTTTAAACCTGGAGGCAACATTATCTTCGTCAATATTTAGCGGCTTGGACTCATTCCAAGTGTCTAGGCAATAATCGCGAAGCTCTTTTAGACAGAGCTGTTTTGACATAAAAAGTCCCATATTATACGATTTGCTCTTGTAGACAATGTTCTCCAATGGGTGAATATTTACAATATCTGCTGTCAAATGATTGAAAGATGCATCTGAATCTGCTACAAGAGTCTGACGATTATGAAATTTCCAGCATTCAGTAACCGCTATTAAGTGCTTTTTAGGTAATTCGCTTTCTAAATTTCTGACATAGTCAATCAGATGCTGCTGCCAGTTGTTAATCTCATCAACAGAGGCAATTTCAGGTGTAAAACTTACCTGTTCGTTGCAAATTTCAAAAAAGAAATTATCATAACAGTTCAGTTCAGTTACTATTTTCTGAACAAACTTTATTTGATAGTCAAAAACTCCGGCATTTTTCATTGTCATGAAAATTTCAAATTTTTCATCTCCCACTCCATTGATATTCGAATCAATACCGAAAGGAATCAAAGATAAAAGTTCATTGGAATAATTATTAGAGAAAAGTGTTACCTCTACAATCACATCGCACCCTGAAGCTATTTTCATAAAATTATGCAGGCGTTCGAAAAACTCCTCGTTCCAACTGTCTAAATCATATTTTAAAAGACCATCTGCTGAAGTTCCCGGACCGCTTCTGACATAGGGTGAAATATAATCCGGAGATTCGGGTTTACAAGTTGAATAGGGATTGACCGGTGTCTGCAGCTCTCTGAACAATAAAAACAAACGAGTATAGTTCTGACCGGTTTTTTTGCAATACTCAAGATATTTTTTGAAATCAAAAGGCCGATTCATTATCGATCCATAATGTTCTGTCGCACATAGCAGTAAAACCGGTTTTCTCTTGTACTCAAACACCTTCTTTTTCAAAGGATGGATTCTAATTGGGGATGTCATAACTTGGTCTCCTAATTATCAATACTCTCCAAATTCATGAACTGCATCAAAAAATGCAACTATGTTCTCAAGGGGCATGTCCTCAGTGAAAGCCTGCGATGGTCCTATTATTAAGCCCCCTCCGGGAGCCATCTGTGAAATGCGAAGCTTCACTTCTTCTCTCACCATACCGGGTGTTCCCTTTATCATCACATTTATTTGATCTACGCCTCCGTCAAAAGCCAGTACATCACCGTAGGTCTGTTTCATGTCAAGTGGATTGCTTCCCCTAACATATACTGGGACAGGATTTAGAATATCAACACCAATTTCAATAAAATCATCAACAACATCACGGCAAAATCCGCAGGAATGCATCCATATTTTAGCCCCGTTTTCTTTGCATATCTTAAAGACATCACGCCAGAGCGGTTTGTACCATTTTCTCCACAGCTTTGGGCTTATGGACATATTCTCCTGGCCGCCAAGGTCTTCATCTGCCCTGATAATATCAATTTTACCATCAGCATATTTGAACAACCTCTTAAAATATTCCAGAAAAAACACTCGGTTTATCCCCATATACTCTTCCATCCAGTCGCCGTCCATAATATCGAAAAAAGTCTGGCCATAACTTCTAAGCTGGTAATGGTGAGTGAATCCGACACCGGCATGGGCCGAAGCCGTAGTCATATCAAGCTGATGCACCGCATTAAGACCTTCTGCCAAACCCGAAAAATCAAATTCATCAATATCAGGCCACCTGTATTCGCTAAACTTCAGTTTTTCCATCGGGTAAATATGTTCGCTTTCCTTGCCCCAGCATCCATGAGAAGCCATTTGGTTATCGCTTATATAGGTTACCCCTTCAGGAACCGGACCCGTATACTTAGGCAGTACCGCAGGCCAATCCCATACAGAAAAACACTCTACACCGGTCTTATCATAAAAAAACCTATAATCATCAACACCGTAGTAATTCATCATTTGCTGTTTTTTATTTTCATGAATATCAAAACCTATAGGCACCCTGTCAGGTTCCATATGATTAATAGTCGTCAGCAATCTGTCTCTTCTGTTCATTAACCCTCCCTAAATTACAAAGTATCCGTCGAATAACTTGTCAGGCTACACTATTTCAACATATATTTCCTGGGTCTTTGTTTCAAACGGTTCAATATATTCAAGGCCATACTCTTTTTGTTTTTCCCTGCCTTCGGGATAACAATTAGCCGGTTCAATTCCCTGGGCATAATCACCGTAGGCAGCGGTTTTCCACTGGATAATCTTAGGCAGCTGCTCTGGTTTCACATGTATATTGACCCCCATCCCAAGTTGTTCGTTATAGAGCCCTGCATAACATGTCATACCGGGTTCTGCTTTGCTGTCATAATAGAATACCTGTTCCTTAAAGCCATTTTCCGGTCTTTGGAAGCCTTCCCTCCAGCTTTCACCCTTAACTGCCTCATCATCCCGCGGTCTTACATATCCTGCATTTGTGACAAACTCAGTATTCTCATCTAGAAAAGGATAACCAAGGTTAAAATGATACAGAACCATATATGGACGCTTTTCACCGCTTCGGTTCTCTACAATATCATTGATATATATCCTGTTTTCACCATAGCGGACTTTCATTTCCCTCTTGACCCAGATATTGTCCCCGAAAATCCTGCCGGTCCTCAATTTCCCTGAAATCCTGATTTCAGGCACTTCGGCATCTAAATCCGTTTCGACGCAGAATTCTTCTGCAGGCACAGTAGAAATTTCACCATGTTGTCCCAGAATTTCTCCATCGCTTTCACATGGTGACCCGGCCTGCGTCAGTCCGCATGTAGTTAAAAAACCTGCAGTGAAAGTTTTCAGCCAGCCCAATCCTTTATCATCATAATATTCAGGAGCCGCCAGACCTGCTTTTGTGATATAACTGAAATTTATGCCCTTGTATGACAGCAGACTGATATCCATAGCCCTGTCAGGTAATACTGTAAACATAAGGCCTGAACCATTGTTGATATCAACGCCCCTCATCCCCCGGGCTTTACCTTCCGCGAATATATACTGTTTAGTACCGAATACCTGCGAAACGTCACCTGTGTATCTAAAGATATCATTCTTTGAAATAATCATAGAGCTTCTCCCCCATAAACCTCCTCAACAATATGAGGCCCATCAAATGACGGGGTCTTATAGTCCTCACGTCTAGGTTTTAAGTCAATTTTCTTCGGAATTGCATCTTCATATTGAAATTGTTTAAGCAGATGAGTAATACAATTCAATCTGGCATGTTTCTTGATATCCGCATTGACAATATGCCAGGGTGCTTCAGGAATATCGGTTTTTTCGAACATGGTTTCGGCTGCTTTTGAGTACTCTACCCATTTATCCCTTGATTTTACATCCATCGGGCTGAATTTCCACCGCTTCATCGGATTGTTGATCCTATCCTGAAAACGCCTTTCCTGTTCCTCGTCGGATATATTAAAGTAGTACTTTATTAATTTAATGTCCGAGCCTATTAGCATCCGCTCAAAGTCAGGGCAGGTTCGCATGAATTCATTATACTGACCCTTTGTGCAAAAACCCATAACCGGCTCAACGCCGGCGCGGTTATACCAGCTCCTATCAAACAGTACTATCTCACCGGCTGCGGGAAGTTTAGCGACATACCTTTGGAAAAACCACTGCGACTTTTCTTTATCAGTCGGTACCGGAAGAGCTTCGACCCTGCATACCCTTGGATTCAACGGCGTGGTAATTCTCTTTATCACTCCCCCTTTTCCAGCTGCATCTCTGCCTTCAAATATAACAACAACTTTTTTAGCTTCTTTTTTTACCCAAGCCTGTAATTTGACCAATTCATACTGTAGTTTGACCAGCTCCTTTTCATAATATTTATTCTTAATTTTCCAGACTTGCCTGCCGTCGATTTCAATAAGATTATACTTTTTTGAATTTGCCATAACTATTACCTCCGGTTAAATTAAATTAGTAGTTTTCACATAAAATTATATCATAACCTAAAAACTATTCGTTAAGGTTGTTCCATTGTCAAAGGTAATTATATATAATATGTCTATCTGAAAGTTATCAGGGATTTACATCATGAATATTATAAAGAAGACACTAAACGGCGAGAAAACTGACAGGATTCCTGTTGCACCATTCATCCACATAAATTATGTTGATGAATTCTTTTTGAAACATGATTCAGACCCTGTAACCAAAACCATTGAAGTATATGACTATTTTGGTTTTGATATCATTTTCAGAAATTCAACCGCCGATTATCTTAATGAAGAATACTGTGACAGCCGTGACTGGAGAGTTGCAAAAAATGAAGTGGAAACCATTCCAGGAGTTGAACGTACTGTTGAAACCATAATTAAGACACCTGAAAAAGAACTCAGGCAAATCCAGGAATATCGATTAGTTTCAGAATATGAAACAGTCATGGCCCCTACTGAGTACTTTATTAAGAATGATGATGATTTCATACAATTCATAAAATATCAGCCCCCGGTTCCTGAATATGATTTTTCTGACACTGTCCGGGCCCGGGAAATACTTGGTGAAAGGGGATGCGTAGCTCCATGGGCACATGGAGCATTCAATATGGCAAGCATGTACAGAAAGCTGGACGACCTTCTGGTCGACGCATATATAAATTCCCGCTTGTACAAAGATATGATGGAGTATTTCTCTGCACGTATGTTAAAAACCATAAGACGTTATGCAAAAAACGGTGCAGACATGGTTTCCATTGGTGGAAATATTGCATCCGGAGGTTTGATTGGGCCCGACTTCTTTAAGAAATATATTCTACCCTATGAAAAAGCTATGTTCGGAAAAGTCAAAGAGCTTGGCTTGTATTCCATATATCATAACTGCGGCGATGCCAAAAATCTCCTGCCTTTATATCATCAGATTGGTATGAGTATGTATGAATCGCTAACCCCGTTGCCATATGGCGACACTAATCTTGAATATGCACTGACTGTAGTACCAGCGGACATTACGTTATCGGGCGGCTTTGACCAAATTCACTTATTACGTTACGGAAGTGATGATGCTATTCAATCTACCGTGAAACAGATACTTGAAAAAGCAAAATCAAGAGGCAATTTCATAATGGCGACTACGGATTACTTCAATGAAAATACCCCGGTCGAAAAAATTATCGTTTTTGCGGAAGCGGCTATGAAATACGGTTCCTATTAATACCAGAAGCAAGTCGCTAGTATATTACTTTTTAACTCTATAATGATTCTGAACTATGGCATCTAAAAAAACATTGGTTTTTATATGTTCTAAATTTATTGCATCATCCAACTCACCAAACAAAGGGACACCACCGCCGAGGATTACAGGTATAGTAGTAATTATTATTTCATCTACCAAGCCTTCACGCATAAAACTATTTATTGTTTTACCACCATCAACATATATATTTTTTATATCTCTTTGATTAAGGGTTTTTATGACTTGTTTCAAGGATCCATTGATGAGCTCCGCCTTCCCTACAAGTTCTCCCGGAATCTTTCTCCATGTGTTGCTTAAGATGAACACAGGCTTAGTGTAAGGCCATCCGAGCCCAAATCCTAAAACAGTTTCAGCCGTTGTCCGGCCCATTATTATTGCATCAATACCATCTATGAAATCAGCCCATCCAAAATCCAAACCGTCCGGATTCGACACAATCTGCAGCCACTCAATATTCCCGTTTTTATCTGCAATATAACCATCTAGGCTTGTTGCAATATAAACTATATTTGACATGTTGTCCTCCAATAAAAACTAGTTTACAAAAGCTGCTTTTTCCATATTATAATTAGCAGAAATTCTCCTCTGAGTCAAAAGCAGTTTAATACAGCTTTTTCACAGATTCTATTATATCATTTGAGGACAGCCCGATTTCTTTATAATAGTCCAAATCCTTAATCATTTTTTTATTTACAAGTTCCTCTTTTTTCTCTTCCAAAGCGTCTTTTGATAGTTCAGCGACGAAGCACCCGCGGCCGACAATAGAATATATGAAACCCCTACGTTCCAGTTCTTCCCATGCTTTTTTAACTGTAATTATACTTATCCTCAGCTCTTTGGCAACAGTCCTTATGGGCGGCAGTGCATGATTGTTTTCCAGATCACCTTTTATTATCTGAGAACTGATCTGGTTGAACATTTGCTGATATATTGGTTTATCCGATGTATTGGAAATGATTATATTTATCATACATCAACTTTCTCAAACCGTTTTACTCCCATCTTATATGCAACTGCATTTACCACTAGGAAAAACAAAATCCCCACTGCCAAAATAACCAACTGTCTTGTTATACTGCCTTCAAGAAAAACCGCTACATCTTTATTAAGAATAACAGATACTTCCACCAATGCAGCAAACAACACTGCAACCACTGTCGAAATTATTACGGGAGCGCCATACTTGTATGCGGTCTTATAGTACATTGGAAATAGTATTACATTGAACAAACCAAACATAACGAACACCAATCCGAAATATGCATAGCTTGGATCCATGAATATATTACTGGATGAATAAAGGATATTATGTATGATTGCGAAAACAACCGCCATTACGATATGAAGCAACTCAAGTGTTACGATGGATGCAATCCTTGCCAGTACGATTTCTCTTTTACTCACCGGCAACATAACGGAATAGCTGACATCATTATTTGATTTCAATACGCCGAAAAGATTGGGTGCAGTAATAAAACAGAAATAAAGCGGTACGAAAAAGAATATCCACTGTGGGATGAACATCAACGCTCCCAATAAAACCGGCATGACATAGAAAAATGGATTTATGGCTAATCTGAATTCCTTATATAATAAATTACTCATTGTTATTCCTCCTCGCGTGGTAAATCATAATATCCTCTAAAGTAGGTGGTTCCACTGTCAGTCCGGAGACCTGAGCTAAATCACTGGATTTAGCCAGGCCTGAAAAACCGAAGGGTGTTTTTTTTACCGCAATCATAATTTCCCCCAAGCCATCAGTCAACTGGCTTTGGGTCCCTTTGATAAGCCTGTAAGCTGCTAGGAAATCATCTCTTGTGCTGCTTTCAAGTATTTCTCCCTCATCAATATATGTTATAAAGTCAGCGCACTTTTCCAGGTCACTTGTTATATGCGTCGAGAACAATATGCTTTTCTCACCGTTCTCAACTATCTCCTGGAACAGTTCCAATATATTGTCCCTGGCTGCAGGGTCCAGCCCGCTTGTTGGTTCATCAAGAAGGAAAAGCCGGGCGTTGTGTGACAGGGCAAGGGCCAGTGAATATTTCACTTTCATTCCCGCAGACAGTTCATCTACTTTCTTCTCCTGGTCCAGATTAAATCTCTTACAATATTGAAGATAAATTTCATTATCCCAATTGGGATAGAAACGCATCACAACATCGGTAATGACCCTGATTTTCTTTTTTGGATAGAAATCCACACCGCCGAACATATATCCGATTTCCCTTTTCAGATTAATTTCATTCTTGGTATAATCTTTATCCAGTATCTCCACTTCCCCACTGTCTCTATGCACTATATTAAGCATGGATTTTATTGTAGTGGTCTTCCCTGCACCGTTTACACCGATAAAGCCCATGATATATCCTTTTTCAAGTGTAAAAGACACATCCTTTAGGTGGAATTTCTCATATCTTTTGTTAAGTTTATCAACTTTTAGTATCGCCATTTTTCTTCTCCCCGCATATATTGTGTATATTATGTATACACAATATACATGGTCTTAATCCGTTTGTCAAGTTGCTTATAAAAAAGCATGCCCATATACTATAAAAGACCTTATTGTTTTTTGAATTATATACAGGAAATTCAATAAAACTGTATCCAGTTAATATTCTATTCACAATTTCTACATGAATTCACACAACATTTAGGGTATAATCTATGGGTATATTTGCCTTTAAAGGTATAAAATTAATAACTATATATATGGAGTAGCTATATGAACAAAATTAAAAGATATGCAGCCCTGGTTCTAGGCGTTGTAATGATAATTGTCTTAATGGCAGGGTGTGCCTCTCAAAAAGCAATCCTGACAAGTACAGATGAGGACTTTGTTTTCAGTTATGGTATTGATAAGAATGGCTTCTGGGACAAGATTAAAGCAATGGACAACATTGATCTTTGCGACTATGAAGGAATTCTTGTTCCAAAAGATATTCATGAGGTTTCAGATGAAGCCATCCAAGCTGAAATTGAATTACTGCTAAAAAGCTTTGAAGAAACTGAACAAGTTACTGACCGCGCTGTTGAAGACGGCGATACGGTTAACATTGACTATGTCGGTAGCATTGATGACGTAGAATTCGCAGGCGGCAACACGCAGGGAGCCGGTGCGGATGTCACCATCGGGGTTACACAATACATTGACGATTTCCTGGAGCAGCTCATCGGACACACACCCGGAGAGTCTTTCGATATAGAAGTAACCTTCCCTGATGATTATGGAAATGCAGAACTTGCGGGAAAAGATGCGGTATTCGCAATTACATTGAATTATATTGTTAATACAATAACCCCGGAAGTGACAGATGCGTTTGTACAGGAAAACCTTACATCTTACTATGACTGGACTACAGTTGAGGAGATGAAGAACTACATCCGTGAAAATATCCGGGCATCAGCATTGGAATATTTTATACAGGACTATATAATTGTAAATTCAACAGTTAACAACCTTCCTGAAATCATAGTAGAATACCAGGAATACTCAATGATTCAATACTATAGCAATTACGCAATCCGTTATGAAATGGAATATGAAGAATTTATCAGTGCATATGCAGGAGCGTCCTCGACTGAGGAATTGCTAGAAATGAACCTTGAACAGAATAAGACCACAGCAAAATTATATCTAATCATGCAGGCGATAGCTGAAGATGCCGGGATTTCGGTTAAAGAGGACGATGCGATTGAATATTTTTCAGGCCTATCGCAAACTGGCGACTACACGCAATATGAAAATCTTTACGGCATGAATCATTTGAAGATGATAACCCTTCAGCGTGATGTTATTGAATATGTTATAGATTCAGCAGTTATGGAATAAAATGGTGTAAAAACTATTAAAAAGACCGCATAATGCGGTCTTTTTTATTATAAACCGGTTTATTTAAGCCAATTTGGAAGCTCATCTATTAAAAGTTCTGTTCCAAGTTCGCACATTTCAATGAGTACTTCAGGTTGAATGGTTTCAATCGTGTCCATGTCCGTGTGGTAATATCCACTGGGACTCATCTGTATATCAACAGCCTGAATGCCCGCATATGAGAAAGGTGTGTGGTCGCTTCTTTCTGTATTGGATATTATCGGAGTATATCCCATCTGACCTAATACGTTCTTAATGGATCCTAAAAGCTGCCCCATATCAAATTGTTCCACTGTCAATATCTCGAATGATTCGCCGACACCTACCATATCATAATTAAGCATAGCGATGACTGAATTGATTTCATCCCGGGACAAGCTGTTCACATATGCTGTCGAACCAAGCAGCCCGATTTCTTCAGCCCCGAACGCTATGAATCTGACATCATAAGGCAGTGATATTTTCTGCTCCGATAAGGATGTAGCTATTTCCAGTAGGACGGCGATGCCCGATGCATTATCATTTGCGGCAGGTGTATCAACACCGTCATAGTGCGCTCCTACGATTACACATGCGCCTTCCGGATTATCATCTGACTTATAGAGACCTATGACATTTTTGGATGTTGTATCCTGAGTGATACTGTCTACAACCAGACTAGCCTCTATAGAGTTGCCTTTTGAAATTGTTTTTTCGATTTTCTCAGCATCTGTCCGTGCAATACTGACAGCAGGTATTGCAGACAACTGTGTCAAAGTAGCTGAAAGTGCCTCTTCCCCGTTTGGATCATAGAAAATAACGGCAACAGCACCTTTACTGTGAGCCCTATCCGTTTTCACCAGGAAATACTCTCCTCCGCGCATTATTAAAGCTATTTTACCCGATACATCTTTATCACTGTAATCATCATCCGCTCCCATGCCTACGGGAACGATTTCTGCTGTAATCCCCTCTGCAGGAGTCGGAGCGCTGAATGTTAGAACTTTTACTTCATGGCTCAAACTATTATTAGACAGTAGTGTAAGAGATAAATAGTCGCAAGCGAAAGCTATAATGGGAAAACTCTGTTTACTGACATCAAGATCAATTGAATTGAATCGCTTGACAATATAGTCAGCTGCAGCAGCCTCGCCCTTAAATCCCGCAATCCGGCCGCCGTCTTCTGCCGATAAAAGACTGATTGTTTCAATCATCCTATCCTGTGAAAAATTCGGAACAAATTCAATGACTTTCGAATTTAAAGAACAAGCAGTGTTCATAATTATAGTAATGACAAGCAACGCCAGAAACAGCTTGTACGTTCTTCTTTTCATGATTAACCTCCTTAGAAATGGTTAAAATTTTCGGATTGTGCTGAGTTTTATTAATTAACTTAATTATACTATATAGGTTTATCATGTTTTATGTAATTGTATACAGCACCACATCTTATATTTATTTTACTACCATAAATCCGTCCTGTAGGTTTCGGCGGGATTAGTTCATCGCAATGAAAAAAGACTTCTCGTGAAGTCCAAGGTGCGGGAACAACCTTTTTATGTCGCTGGCGCATCTACCTGTCGATGTGTTCCTCAGCTTCGCTTCCGGTACACATCTTGCGGTATATGCTGCGTCCTTAGTTATGTTGTTCATCCCGTAATGAAAAAAGACTTCTTGTGAAGTCCAAGGTGCGGGAACAACCTTTTTGTGTCGCTGACGCATCTACCTGTCGATGTGTTCCTCAGCTTCGCTTCCGGTGCTTTATTATACATTTCCGCTAAATGTGCGATTCACTGCATGAATAGCACGGTCGCTACTGTTACAAAGACATAAGAAAAGGGACGTTTTGCTATCGCAAAGCCGTCCCACTGGTGGAGGCGGGGCACTCATTATCCTACCCCTTTTTATTGCACTTGAAGATATTTATAAAAGGACAAATGTTGATTGACTGTGTCCTCTTTTTCAATATGCGAAATTTATTTTACCATATCTAGAATTGACAGCCACTAATTCATAATATTTATGAAAAAACTATTTATCTATTTTGTTTGTCACAGACATACGGATAATATAATATTTCCTCTGTGCTCTTTCATCTTCTACTATTTCCGAATATGCTAGAGCATATCCCTCGTCAGTAAAGCTGGATATATTACGCAAATTTAATTCCTGAAGATATTTATTACCAACTAAATCAATAAGATAGCTGGCACCTCCCCGCATTTCAGTAACTAAAGCAACTCCATTACTGAAATTGCCAGCATATAAGTATCTTTCATCAGATAAATACTCACCGTAGCGATTGATATAATTCCATCCGTTTTCTGTAGCAACTGCACACAAATCCTCTCTATATCCTAATATATGTGTATAATTGTCATTATTTATTCTCTGACCCCAATAATCAACAATATATGTAACATGAGGTTCTGCCATTACTACAGCATAACCATTTTGAAAATTTGATATATAAGGAACTTGAGCACTAAACATTTCCGTTCCATTATTACTAATTATTACCTTGCTTTTTCTATCGGTCGAGGCTATTGCATAACCTTCATAAAAATCACCAATACTAATAAACTTAAAGTCGGTCAACATTTCACCGGATTTGTTAATCAGTGCTCTTTTTATTTGTCCAGATCCATCACCTTTCATCGTTGCTTCTCCAACCTCAGCAATTCCATCATAAAAATCTTCAGCTAAATAATACTGATAGTCAATAACCGTCTCTCCATTTTTGTTTATATATCCGTATTTACCATCTTTTTTTACTACTGCAAGCCCATCGGAAAATTCCCTGGCATAATCAAATATCGGAGGAATTACATATTGTAGGTTTTCAGATGAAACATATGCATTATAAAATGTTGTATACCCCCATTTAGGAGATGAAAAGGATTCACCTGTTTCGGGATTAGTTAAAGACATATAGGGGACTAAATATTCATTTAAGTCTGTATTATATATTCTATTATTATACTTATAAAACGGAACAGCCTTACCGTCAATTATAAATTCATCCGGTGTATATATTTCTTTATGCCAAATACCGTTATATAAAATTGGTTTATCTTCATTATACTCAATAATTCTGAATTGATTATCTAGTATATATTCTTCAAAGCCATTGATAATTTTAACCAAACCATTATTAAACCTACAAGGGTAATCAGAAATAAGGTCAGTCAAGATATTGAATTCCAAATCCATAAATCCATATTTAATTTCACCATCATAAAACTGATATTTATAGATGATAGTATTTTCACTAATTGAAGATTCTTGAGAAAAACATATGTCAAAATCATTATGGGGTGTGTACTCATAAATTAAAAATTCTCTTTTTACTTCAGTTATTGCAATAGGCACTTGTGAAAAGGTATCATCGTTTATATTTGTTTTCTCATCAACAAAATTATTATCACTAACCAAATAATTATCGTGTGTATCAGTAAATTTATTATTACATGCTACCAGTAATAGAAAAATAATTATTAAAATGACAAAAAATGTTTTCTTCATTGGCATCTCCTAAGCAAGGGGAGGTTTCCCTCCCCATTAATAATATCATTGAACATAACCACAATCATTACATATTCCATTTATATTAAAATCGTGGTTTTCTGTAGTATAACCATCATATCCGCAGAAATTACAATCCTCGTGTTTATCATGTTTATCAGGATCATCGAAATCAATATATCCAACAAGAGACCACTGGTGTGTATAAATATTAATTGTATCATATCTTTGCCCACATATAATGCAGTCGTAATTCTCGATTCTGCAGAAGAATTCACTGCTGATATATGTATACGATGGCCATGAATCATAACAATCATACATCTCACCCCACTCGGTATGACCACAAGTCAGACACTCACGAAATTCTCCGTGTTCATCAGGAGGGTTTTGTTCCCAATAAACCCAATCATCCCAATCATGATTACAGGCATGATTTCCATCAGCTAAAACAGCTGGTCCAAACAATAATAACAATATAATAGTGACTAACAATATTTTTTTCATATCTTTCTCCTTTCGATGTAAATCATACTAAGGCATTTTGTCCTAGTATCAAGCCAAATAACTTCCTCCTGCTAAATCCTCCTTTACAAAACACACCGAAAAGAGTACTATAATTAAGCACCGTATGGTGTGACCTAAGTTCTCATGTAGATTTAGCTTTGCAGGCGTTTGCATGAGAACTTTATTCTTGAGAGCATTATAAGTTTATCTTATGTAGGATTAGTTTTAATTATAACACATAAATGTTTGATATATCATTATGCGCCATAAACTTTCTTCTATCTTTATTGTACATACTCACTTCAAAATTAAAATTCATTTATACAAACTATTAATTCATTGGTTAAAAAGAATAGTCATTCACACTCTAGAAAGTATAGCTTCCTTCGAGATAAATGACTGATGTTCATTTGGTGTAGCTAGGGGTAGTGGTGGTGGAGGCGGGGGGAATCGAACCCCCGTCCGAAACAATATCCACGAGATTTTCTACGGGTGTAGTCTGCAATTTATTACTCTGTCCCACTGCGTCTGCAAACGAACTCATTGGGCAGAGGCGCTACATAAATCCTGTAACCCCCTCATAGCTTTGGGGGAACGGTGCCGGTGTTTAACCTTCTACACCTAAGGCCCGATAAATGACACCCCTTATCCGAAGCTCGGGTACTCCGGCGGGATGACTACCTAAAAGTTAGGCAGCAGCTAAAGCAGTATTGTCTGCGTTTAGTTTAAATGTCCCCCGTTTTTTAAAGAGGCCAACGAGGATCCTCTACCCGCTTATCTTGCTTCCATAATCCCGTCGAAACCATTGCGCCCCCACGTTATTAGGATTACATTAACGCACATCAGTGCGATTCTGTCTATTTATTGAAGCTTTTCATCTTCTTGTCAATTTCACGCTGGGCATCGCGTTTTGCAATGCTATGGCGTTTATCGTAAAGCTTCTTTCCTTTTCC
>Ga0233414_10000442_pt1 | contig 17517 bp, 16 predicted proteins | sample Na_anoxic_10_MG_FD_189020 | JGI IMG/M metagenome (GOLD analysis project Ga0233414, IMG submission 189020) | Seawater microbial communities from Saanich Inlet, British Columbia, Canada - Na_anoxic_10_MG | ecosystem: Environmental > Aquatic > Marine > Inlet | place: Canada: British Columbia... | reverse complement strand
TCATCATCGGAATCCTCATCATCGGAATCCTCATCGTCAGAATCAGATTCATCGGAAGAACCTTCATCATCACTTACCTCAATTAATTCTTCTTGGCTCGTAGTATGTTGTTCGTTCATTTGATGAGGAATATTAGTTTCAGACATACGATGTTGCATCATGGACGTCATTTCCATATTAGCAATGAATGATTGTAATATTCTAGCTTGATCCATTTGAGCCTTTTCTAAAACGGAAAGGTTTCTCTTAAAATAAAGAAACAATACTGAAACTAGAATAAATATAGTTCCTAAACATATTAAGGTAATCGGGTTAAGCAGATATTCTTGCATTATTAATTATTTGCGATATTAATAAAACTAAATATAAACGTATTATTCCTTCTTGAAATATTTTATTGACTCGTCTAAAATAATCTTAGGATATTGTAAATCAGACAACACCTTTAAACCACCTTTTATACACGAAACACCTGATGTAATATTATATGTATATTCGAAATTGAAATCATCAAGCTGTTTAACATTCATATTGCTATTAATAACATCATCGTCCAGTTTGTAACAAATATCTACTAGATGTGTTGTTAGAATGAAATCAATATTATTCAAACTATTCAAATATTTTATAAACCCATAAGAACTTGATGACGCTTCGTTTGGATTTGTTCCTGAGAATAGTTCATCAAATATACAAAAATGTTTTTGTTTATCTTCCAGACTGTCAATTATTTCTTTACACCTTCTAGCTTCGGCTTGAAATAGACTATCACGACCTGAAGTATCTGGTATATTTAAATAGCAATGAATACTATTATATAATGGGATAGTAGCCTTTGTATAGAATCCAAACCCGCATGATTGAGAGAATATCTGGTTAAATAGAATTGTTTTTAATATAGTGGTTTTCCCAGACGCATTGGGACCAGTAATAATAATATTTTTACTCATATGAATATCATTCTTTACTGGGTCAGAATGTAATAAATAGGGATAAAATGATTTATCCATCTTCATCTTCTTACCAAAACTACATTTATTAACTAATTTCTCTCTATGAAGTAGTTTCAATCCATTCATATGTTCCATATACGCATTCATTCCCATTGAATATTCAATGGTATTACGTATATCTTCGTTCGTATGAATCTCATAAAAGTATTTCATAACAAATCCGATTTCAGACGACTTTTGGGTAAAATTTCTTAAGGAGAATGGTCTAATTTTATCTAATTGTTCTTTTAAATTGACGCATTGAACCTTATTATGCTGTAATGTCAATAAAAATGGAGCATATGTATTATGACAACTAATATTTTCTTCTAGTGTATTTATATTTTCTATTGTCTTAGTTAAATAGGTATTGAGTAAAAATAGATCATCATGAATAGAATAGAAATTCTTATAGAATCTATAACAGACGAGAGAATTCTGATAAACAGAAAAGAAATAAAAGGCAATTGATATTAATGCATACATTCTTTTTTCCAATGATACTTCACCCATTATATTTCCTATACTTCCCAACGCATGTTTAGAAAATATATCTGTGAGAACACGATAATATGTTTGCATATTAATAGAAACTCCGTTGAATTTCAGCATAAAAAAAGGCACTATCATTAAAATAATAGGAATCAGTAATGTAATTATAGGTGATAGTAAGTTATATATGCTTAGTATTTGTAAAAATGGACCTGAGTGATTTAAAAACTTAAAAAACTCAACATCCACATAATAATATCTATCAATAAAAGTGTCATCGTTCTTTAAATTTTCCCATAATTCGTAAAAATTGTCGCATATTTTTTGTTTTTCCTCCATTTTATCGTCAATTTTCCAATTAGTTATTATTTTTTGTGTCTGTTTTAAAAATAATTTGTTATTTGTGAAATATTCAGTATGTTTTTTTAAATTTAGTTTTCCAATTTTTGATGTTGGATTATAAATGGTTTGTAATAGAGACTCTCTTGTATTAGTTTCTTCATTTGTTTCTAATAACTCTAAATCATCAATTATATTTTTATCAATAGTCTGTTTATTGTCTAAATGATAAATAGGCAATTCAAAACTACTCATTAATTAATTATATTAAATAATTAATTAACTAACTACGAATTCAAAACTTACTAGGAAGTTCATCGATTTGAGTCTCATAATATTCCTCAATCTCCTTAATTTTTCTAATATCACGACGTGTGATGAAATTAATACCCATTCCTTTACGACCCCATCTTCCTGACCGACCAATACGATGAATATATGTGTGAATATCATTTGGAACATCAAAATTAATAACAGTACTTACTTGCTGAACATCAATTCCACGAGCAGTTAAATTAGTTGAAATTAATACACGAGTTCCACCTTTTACAAAATCATCATAAGATTTTTGTCTATCTTCCTTTTCCATACCACTATGTATGCATCCTACAGGGAAATTATCCTTTTGTAATGCTTCACATAAATCGGTAACACGCTTAATACTATTACAATAAATAATACACTGACTTACTGAAATTTGTCCAAAAATATCTTTGAGTGTGTCATATTTTTGATTATCATTTTCAATAGCAACATAAAATTGTCGAATACCTTCTAACGTGACTTGTTCAGTTTTCACTAAAATTTTGAGTGGCTCTCTCAAGAACTTCTCGGTTAAATTCTGAATTTCGGTTGGAAGCGTAGCACTAAATAAACAAATTTGAATATTGGTACCTAGAAATTGAAAAATATTATATATTTGATCTTTAAATCCAGAAGACAGCATTTCGTCTGCTTCATCTATGATAAGATTTTTGATGGATTTCGTGTTGAGCTTTTTTCTACGAATCAAATCATGAATACGTCCAGGTGTCCCTACTACAATATGTGGCCTATCTTGCAATTCTTTAATATCATTTTCCATAGCTATACCGCCTACAAATAATTTCGCATTCAGGTTCTCAATAAATGTCCCGATACTATTTAATACCGTATGAATTTGTGTAGCCAATTCACGAGTAGGTGCCATAATTAAACATTGAACCTCTTTAACATTTTCATCTATACTCTGTATAGCAGCTACAGTAAATGCTCCAGTTTTTCCAGTTCCAGATTGTGCTTGAGCAATCACATCCTTTCCGTCAATAATAGGTCTAATTGCTTTTTTTTGAATTGGACTAGGGTCCTCAAACCCATAAGCATATATACCTCTTAATAAATCTTCTTTTAAATTTAGTTCATCCCAATTATTTACCGCGTCTGTATATTCCATAATAATAATAATTATCACGTAATGTTTAAGCCTATTGTATTATTTATTATTAAAAAAATTGATATAAACTAATAATAATATTACCATTATATAACACAATGACAACTATGGTATATTCTTTGAAGGACTTTGAAACTATTTCTTGGACAAATACATTTGTATTACCTGCCGAAAGTATTGAATTAATTAACAACCTTAGTAATCAGGTTGCTTCGCCAGATTATGTAAAAACACCCAAGTTTACATCCAATGATAGTAGACCAACCTATAAAAAAAATAGAAGACATAATAACGAACATCTTAAATCTGAAGATTGGGAAACTATTCGCAATTTCAAAAAAACCGAAATTATCAAAAAGGAAGGCATTGAAAAGGAAATTGATTCTATTCGTCTTCTTATCAACAAACTTACTGAAAAATCATACACAGTTATTATTGAAAAAATATGTGATAATCTCGATGAATTAACTGATAATAAGGATTATGACACTGTATGTATGGATAGAATTGGATATGCTATTTTCAGTATGGCTACTTCTAATAAATTCAATAGTAATGTTTATGCCAAACTATGTAATACACTCAATAACAAATATGAGTTTATGGTTCCAATTATTTCAAATAATATTTCAGAATTTATGAAATTATTTGATAATATGGTGTTTGTTGATTCAACTGAGAATTACGACAAATTTTGCGATATGAATATTGGAAATGAACGAAGACGATCAATGAGTCTATTCTTAACCAGTCTTTACAAAAACGATGTTATTACATTAGATTTTGTATTTGATAATATTGTTAATATTCAAACAAAGATTATGGATACGAAGAATGACGAATCCAAAAAAATGGAAAATGACGAATTTGTTGAAAATTTATTTACACTTATTACTAACATTGATTCACCTGAGTCTTCTGACAAATGGAACACTGTACTCGCTAATATTAATGACATTAAGAGTACAAAATATCCTGGTATTACAAGCAAATGTAGGTTTAAACATATGGACCTTATTGACAGTATCAATAAGAATAAGAAATAAATATTTAAAAGTATTATATTATATAATATAATGAAGACGCGGTCCATACAAAATACAAATTTGACATATGAAATACTAGATACTAGCTGTAATAGTATTAATCCTGAAATCAATAGTTTGTTAAATAACGATGATTTTTTTTCTGATTTTCACGAAGATTTTGAGAATGTCGACCAAGATAATATATTTGCGCAACAATTGGAACATTTTGACAATTTTAATGTAAAGATTTTACAGCATTTTGCGTGCTATTATAAATTGCCTAAATATAGGATAAAAAAAGATTTATTAATTCAAAAAATTATTGACTTTGAAAATAATCCTGAAAATGCTGAAATTGTATATAATCGGAAAAATATGTGGAATTGTTTGAATGAATTACAAAATGATGATTATTTTTCAAAGTTTATTTTATTTACTTCGTAAATATTTAATATTAAATATTTAAATATTAAATATTTAATTACTCTATAATGGTTAATTCTATTTTAAATTCTGAAATTAATTATCCTGAAATTAAAAAATTAGATTCAGATGATACAGATTATGATGCTTCTTTATACGAAACTACTATTTTAGGAGTTGATGTTATTATTGCATTAGGTCAAGCAAAGTATACCTTTATTGATAAAAATATTATATACTTTCCTATTTATCTAGTTAAAAACGATAGAGTTGCCCATCAAGTTGGTGTTTATGAAATTATGGAAAGTCAACTCCCTAATATTGTAGATGAAGACGGTGATATTGATTTAGATAATATTGATAATCCTTTAATATATAAATTTGTATCTAGTGAAATGCTTAAAGATGCTGAAAATAAAGCTGTAGTATCAGAGAAAAAAAATGATGATGATAATGACGAGGTTGATGATGATGATGATGATGATGATGATGATGACGATGACGATGACGATGAATCTGAAATAATTATGTTAGATGCTCCATTACCAGAACAATCTGAAAATCAATCGGAAAAGGAATTAGCTGAATATATTGATAATAAAACGAATCCATGGATTCAAAAATATATGAAAAGTAATGAATATACTATAAGAGATAATGAAGGTGGTGGTGATTGTCTATTTGCAGTAATTAGAGATGCATTTAAATCTATCGATAAAGATGTTAGTATTACAGAATTAAGAAAAAAAGTCGCAGATGAAGCAACTGAAGAAATATATCAAAATTATAAATTACATTATGATACTATTATTGAATCGATACAAGAAAATGACACAAAGTCTAAACAAATAAGTAAATTAAACAATGAACTCCGAGATAGATTGAAACAATCAAAGGTAAGAGATGAGCAACAAACTATAGTAAAACAGGCAAAAGAAATCGGTGAGGAATTTAAACGCATAAAGTCCGAATCTACACTTCAAAAACAACTATTACAAGACTTTAGAATAATGAAACGGGTTAATTCATTAGAAGATTTCAAGAAGGCAATAAAAACCTGTGATTTTTGGGCGGATACATGGGCTATTTCTACATTAGAACGCGTTTTACAAATTAAATTAGTCATATTATCAAGCGAATATTGGAGTCAAGGAGATGTTGCAAATGTATTACAATGCGGACAATTAAACGATCCTATATTAGAAGAAGAGGGAATATTTGAACCACAATATTATATAATTACTGATTACACTGGTAATCATTATAAATTAATTGATTATAAAAATCATAGTATTTTCAATTTTAAGGAGTTGCCTTATAATATAAAATTAAAGATTACAAATAAATGCCTAGAAGGAGCAACTGGACCGTATAAAATTATTCCTCAGTTTAAATTATTTAACAAAGAATTAGGTATAGATGAACCAATAGATCTTGATGTGCAAGTTATAACGGAATCAGAGAATGCTCTATATGATAATAATACGGTATTTCAATATTATAATAGATCTAATAATAAACCTCTTCCAGGAAAAGGGAATGGAGAGAAAATCAATATATTAAATATAAAGGATTTTTCCAAATTAGCAGAAATACCCGAATGGCGAAGGAAATTAGATAATAAACACGAGAGTTTATTCGAATTAGATGGACATAAATGGAAAAGTATTGAACATTATTATCAAGCTAATAAATTTAAAAATACAAATAGAGAATTTTACATTCTTTTCTCTCTAGACAGTGATTCTAAGATTTCAAAAGACATTGACTTAGCAAAAGCTGCTGGATCAAAAAGTGGTAAGTTAAAGACGGAATTATTACGATCAAAGGATATTAAAATAGACCCGGATTTTTATGGTGGAAACGACGAAAAAGTACTTGAAAATGGATTATATGCAAAATTTACACAAGACGATGGATTAAAGGATTTATTAATTAAAACACGAAATGCAAAATTGTTACATTATAAAAAAGGGACAGAACCAGAACTCAGCAATGCTCTAATGTTGGTTAGAAACCGACTTAAATAAGTATAAATTAAAATAGATTAAATATTTATTACTGTATCTATAATATAAATGGCAAATATTATAGATAATAAAGATATTATAGATAATTTAGAAAATATATTAGATTACAAATATCAACAAAATAATAATGTGAATAAAACAACATATATGCTGTACGATTTATTAATAAAAGCCGATAAGTATGTTAAACGGAAGAAAAAAGGACCTTGTTTTAATTATAAATTAACTAAAATAAATATGATTTCACAAATACCTAAACCAGAAATGTACGATAGTTCTTTTTTTCCAGATGAAATACAAAAACATATAGATGACAACTCAGAACACGTATTACAATTTACGTGTGAAATAAAAAAACGTACAATAAACGTATATATGGTAGTTTGTGAGAATTTGGACACTGATCTAGTGTTACGACTTAGTAGATATATGTATTTGATTTATATGTGGATTTATATGTTACATACACTATCAATGAAAGATTGTTCCAAGACATTAGACTTGTATTTATATTTGACACCGTTTACTAAAGTTTTACCAGATAACCAACTAACAACATTAGACGCAAAACACGTTAATACTGGCTTTACAACAGGTGGATGTAGAGAAAAGACCGAAATTGTATTATATCGTTCCGAGGAATGGTTTAAAGTATTTATTCACGAAACGTTCCACTGTTTCGGATTAGATTTTTCTGATATGAATTTATCTAATGTAAATAGCAAATTAAAAAATATATTCAACATGAATATAGAATATAATGTATATGAAAGTTATTGCGAAGTATGGGCTCGTATAATTAATACAATGTTTTATACTTATATGTCTATTCCATTAAAAGAAAAAGATAATCAATCAATGTTTATTAATTTATTCAATATAAATATGGACCGTGAAGCAACCCATTCATTATACCAATGTTTAAAAATATTAACGTTTATGGACTTAAAATACGACATTGTTATTGACAAAAATAAAAATAATATTACCAGTTGTAATCACTTATATAGAGAAAATACCAATGTGTTCAGCTATTATATAATATCTGGTCTATTGATGAATAATTATAAGAATTTTATGAATTGGTGTTACAAGAATAATAATATGTTAGTTAAATTTAAGAAGACACCGTCTAATCTGGATAAATATATTGAGTTGATAGAAAAATCGGCACGTCATATATATATCAATAAAAATATTTCTAAAATAGAAAAAGGGTTTCGGTCGGGAAAGCTGCCAATAATTCCGACTATGCGCATGACCGTACTAGATGTAATGGATGGATTTTTTCTCTAATTAAAATGACATTCACAATGCTCATTATTAATTGTACATTTTTTTCTACATTTTTTCCCATTCTCACATATATGAGTACAATTTTGTTTAGATTTTTTATATGAAAACATTCCGTTTTGTAATTCTTTTTTATTTTCTCTCCACGCACTGGATGCTTCATCAAAATCAATATCAACAACATAGCGGTTGCTTTTATTCATAGCTGTTGTTTGTCTAGTAGTCACCATCTTCAAATGTGTAATTTTACTTTAAGGAATAATTAAAATTAAAAAACTAATTCAATTTTATTTGTAATATAATTAAAATTGAAATAATTAATACAAATGTATTACTATCAAACTAATATGGGAGTCAAATTTTTAAATAGATTTATTCAATCACAATGTCATACATCTGTAAAACAAATACATTTGTCCAATCTAAACAATAAAAAAATTGTAGTAGATACTAGTATATACATGTATAGATTTGCCGCGGATAATACTCTATTGGAAAACTTTTATCTAATGATTTCAATATTTCGCAAATATAATATTATACCACTATTTGTATTTGATGGGAAGCCACCAAAAGAGAAACGAGAATTATTGAAAAAAAGAAGGATGGATAAACAGATTGCTGAAGATAAATATAATAATCTAAAACTCTACTTGGAAGATGTAAATACTGAATCGGAAAAAAAAGAAATGGTAAATAAACTAGACACATTGAAACGAGATTTTGTAAAAATTAATCATACTGATATTGAAAATGTAAAATTGTTACTACAAGCATATGGTATATCCTACATAGATGCACCAGGAGAGGCCGATAAACTATGTGCAAAAATAGTATGTAAAAATAAGGCGTATGCCTGTTTAAGCGAAGATATGGATTTATTTGTATATGGTTGTCATAGAGTATTGCGTTATTTGAGCCTTCTCAAACAAAATGTTATTTTGTATGATATGAAAGGTATTTTATCTGAATTGAAATTATCTATGGACGAATTTAAATATATTTGTATCGCATCTGGAACCGATTATAATATTTATAATGAAAAAACCAACCTATATCAGTCATTAAAGTATTTCAAAAAGTATAAAAAGACAAATGAACCTGATTTTTATAAATGGTTAGAAAAACATACAGAATACGTTGATGATATAGATGAATTATATAATATTGTCGATATGTTTGATTTAAAATTAATGGATGAATATAAAAAATATGAGGATTTTAAAATTGTAAACGGTCCAATCAATATAAGTAATCTAACAAATATTATGGAAAAAGAAGACTTTGTATTTATTAATTATATTGTGAAATAATTAATAAATATTTGAAATAATTTGGGGGTTAAGAATTAATAAATAAGAGTTAATAAAAATATTATTTTTTATATTTAAACCGATGTGGTAATTGAGGCAATGGGAATGTTGGACATAGGAGCCATTGTGTCACCCGCCTTGGCGAAATGAGGAGACATAAACTTTTGAAGGTTAAAGTATGTAAGCTCGTCACCTTTCTTGATCTTAAGAAGACCAATAAGCTTCTTATCAGGGATGATCTTGCGACCATTGTCCTTGTCTTGAAGCTTGTGCTCACGGATGTAAGCATTGATCTCGCGGGTCACCTCGGTACGAGCCATCTCAGAACCCTCAGGCTTGCCAAGGAAAGCGGCAAGCTCATTAGAGATGAGTGTAGGCTTTACAAAACCAGAAGGAGCACGATTTCCAGACTTGCGTTTGCGCTTGAGGTTGAGCTTAGCAGCAGCCTTAAGGTCGCGGGTTACTTGACGCTCAAGTCCACGAAACTCAGTTCTGAGAGCAGACATTGAAGAGCTTACAGCTTGGAGCTTGCCCATGAAGCCGCTGAATTGGTCAAAAATAGTGGGTCCAGCTGAAACCTCTTCAGTAGTCACGACGGGAGCAGCAACCTCAATGGGAGCAACAACCTCAACGGGAGCAGCAACAGCAGTCGCGGTTTTCTTAGCAGTCTTAGATGCTGTCTTAGTAGGGGTTACGGTAGTCTTTGTTGTTTTAGCCATTATACACTTATAAGATATTTCTATTTAAGTGTTTTAACGCAATATATATATTATTTATGATTGGATACAGTCATAAATAATCTCCTAAATATGTTAAGTTATATCTACTATTTTTAATGAACAACCGATTGAAATAACCAAGGAAGACTATTTCTTGCTTCTTCACTTACTAGTGTAAGTGCTGCTAAAACATAATATGCCCCTAAAGAACGATTTTCGTTGTTATATCCAGATTTCACCAAATATTCAATAATTCTTACTGCTGTTTTAATTAAAGCATCATGTGTTTGATTTTGAGCTAAATGTAACTGAAGTCCTAAAAACGGATTCCCGTGAGGAGGCACAATCTCTCTCATAATTATTGGGGTTAATTGAGCTCTATAATTCCATATATCATATACTTCTCTAATAAATAATACCAGCATGTGTCTAGGTAAATTTGAAAACCAATTACTATCTGCATAATTACCTAGTTCATTTATATATTGGAATAATTCAACTATTTTCATTTCTAATTGTTTTTTTGGATCTATTAATACCACTTCATTCTCTATTTCATGCTGTATCTTTGCTACTTTTGCTAATTTTAAATATATCGTGAAATTATTAACGTCGGACTTTTCTATAATTTCTCTATTATATGGATTTAATGGTTCTTTTGTAGTTTGTATATTTGATTTTGATAATAATCCTGATAGAGAAATTATATCACATCCATATACATTTTTTTCTTTATCGCAAAAACTATAGAATTGGTTATATGGAATTTCAGTTATAGGTTCTAATGTTGCGAAATCTGTATCATTTATACAAATACTACGATTCTTTAGAGCTGGACCTGCACATTTTAAATACGAACGCAATATACTACCCTTAATTACCTTCTGTATTTTTATTGCGTAGAGAGAATATTTTAAATAATTATATATTCTATTAACTAATTCATCCTTGTTACCAGTCTTTCGTAATTTGTAATGCAAACATATTTGCTTTAATTGTGATACTTTATATTGAAAATTAATTACGTGTTCATATTCTTCCATTTTTATCATCTTAAATTCATCGTCTGTAATTTTACCCCTTTTTTTTATATTACATACGTTGTCGAATACATTTTTATTTAAATAAGATTTCGGACTTATGTTGTTTGACGTCATTAATATATATTTATATTTATATTTATATCATAGTTTCATCATATTTCTCATCAATCTATGTTCAAGTATATTCTATGCTACAAATCAGTAACATCTATCATTTTTTTTTAATTTCCTTTATAATATGGTGCGGAAATTAATTCAGTTTTAATTCAATATTACTACATATCTCCAGCAAAAATGTTTTTCTTTTATTTATTTTTTATTATAAAAAAAATTGATCTAAAGAGTCCCTACTATTATTAATTACATAACAAGAGATGACTATGAGTTCTAAGACTATTCTTTCAGGTGCTGCTTTTACCCCCGCTTCCGACATTAAATACTCCAAACCTAAGGTTGATGCCAGAGGTGGAAAGAGTGTTGGTGTTCTAAACGCGAGTGCTAATTCAGCAACTTATATTTCCACACCCCTAATGCTGACTTGGGGTGTTAGTGACTATGAGGGAAATGAGCGTTATGAAATGTCGCTTCAATTCCCCAATACTGAGTATGCTACTCAAGATACAACTGATTTTATGAATAATATGATTGATTTCGAGACAAAGATTAAGACTGACGCTATTGCGAATGCCAAGGAATGGTTTGGTAAGGCTAAGATGAGCGAGGATGCTATTGATGCTCTATGGACACCTATGTTGAAGTATCCCAAGGACAAGAATACTCTTGAGCCTGACCTCACTCGTGCTCCAATCCTCAAGGTCAAGATCCCATTCTGGGAAGGCGAGTGGAAGACCGAACTGTACGATGTAGATCAGCGTGCGATTTTCCCAGACCCTGAGGGAGGTACTGTTACTCCAAAGGAGCTTATTGCTAAGGGGTCGCATGTAGCCCTAGTGATTCAATGTGGCGGTCTTTGGTTTGCCAATGGTAAGTTTGGAATCACCTGGAGACTATTCCAAGGTGTCGTCAAGCCTAAGGCAACAATGCGTGGTGTATGCCAAATCCAACTATCTACCGATGACAAGGAGAAAATGATTAAGCAATCTGCGGCTCTAGACGATGATATTGAGGAGGAAGACGATGAGCCTACCTCAACTGAAGTGGAGGATTCTGACGAAGAGGCAGATATTAAGGAGGAGGTCGCCGCTGCTATTGAAGTCAAAGCGCCTGAACCTGTCAAGAAGAAGATTATCAAGAAGAAGGTTGTCAAGAAGTCAACCGAGTAAAGTAAATAAAATAAACAAAAATAAAATAAAAAAGTAGATAGAATTATAATTTTAATTACACCCTTGAAGATTTAAAACGCCGTTTTTTGAAAATATAATAAAAAGATATAAATATTTTTTATTATATATAGTATCATAATGGATAATGAAGAAAAAATAAAGGAAATATTAGAAGAAAATGCTAAATTAAAAGAGGAACTACAAGCAACCAAAGAGCATCTCAAAAAATATACAGCACCAGCAAGTAGAAAAGAATATTATGAAAATAATAAAGAACATATATTAGAAAAAATGAAAGCAAATCCAACCCCTGCAGAAATAAGAAAGGAATATAACAAGAAATCATATTTACGAAGAAAAGAAAAACTCAAAAAAGAAATAGAAGAAAAACAGAATAGCGAGAATATTTAGGAATAAGTTTTATTTGTAAAATAACTTAAAATTAAAATATTTAGTAAATATATAGAATGGGGAAAAAGAAGAAGGAAACATTTCAAGAGTTCCGTTCTAATGAAAAAAGTGCTTACACTACCATCAAAACCACACTCAAATCTGTATTACATAACCATAAAGCAGTTCAACCAGTCATTACTAATTTGGTTTTTGAAATGAATGATTTGATGATACATTCTTACCAATTTATCAGGTTGTATGTGTTGAAATGTTATAACGACAAACAACCTTTACCTGCAATAAATGAGAGGTTCATTCTGTATTGTATCAAAACATTAGGACTCCGTGATAAGCGTGGAAAACAAAGTAAGGATACTGACCTTTTAGAAACATTACAAGAGTTTTACGATAATGAATATCAACCTTTACTCAACCACGAGAAAACACAACTAAAGAATACTACTTTTTTATTACCTTATTTAGCAACGCAACTACATACTTCCTTATCTAACAATACACAAGAACACTTTATCCAACATTTCCTTCGGTTTATCAATAAAACAACAACTAACATAACAGAAGATAAAGCAATTCTATTCAAGTTCAAGAAGCAATTATTAGAATGTAATGAGGAAACTGATACGATGTTTGATGAATGGAAAAACACTCATTTACCTAATATTCTTCCTACAAACATAAAGAAATCAGTTCATTATGATGTGAAAGTGAAACCATTTGATTATTTGAAAGGTATGTTGTGTATGAACGCCGTATTAGAAAAGGAAGAACACAAATTATTTCAACCTTTACCACTTCGTAATAACATTATTCCCAAGCATATCATATTGGATACTGCATGTATCATCAGTTTATTCTGTCCTGAAAACGCAAAGAAGGGTGAGTTGTTAAAGAAGGTAAAGGAAAATCAATATGATATATGGAATAATCTATTGAACCTACAACATAAAACATTCAAAAGCAAACATTACCACTATCATCATCAACTCCAAACAGATGGAATTAGTTGTTCTTTATTGTTTATTCGTAAGGATTTGAAAGATAAGAAATGGGGGTCAAGAGTTCCTACTTTACAAGAACAAGAGTTTCATAACATAGAAGATTTATCATTAGAGCAACTCAAAGAAGTCGCACCTCGTAATATTGTTGGTTGCGACCCTGGTAAAAGGTCGTTAGTATATATGATGGATAGTAATGGTAAGAAACTCCAATACACAGCACCACAACGGAAGCGAGAAAGTAAATCAAAAACAAACCAACGGATATTATTAGAGGAAAAGAAACGAAACAACATCATAGAAAAAGAAACCGATTTATCGTTTCAAAATAGTAAATCTGTTGATTATGAAAAGTTCAAAAAGTATCTACAAGAAAAGGATAAACTCAACAAAGAAACATTAGATTTCTACCAACGAGATGTTTGGAGGAAAATGAAGTTTAGGCAATATAGTTATGGTAAGAAATCCATAGATACATTCCTTAATAAAATCAAGGAAACCTTTGGAGACAATATCCTAATTGGTTATGGGAATTGGAGCAGAAGCACCCAAATGAAACATTTTATGCCTACGCTCAATAAAGGATTACGAAAGCAAATCCATAAGAAATATGATACAATAACAATAAACGAATGTAATACAAGTAAAAAATGCTGTGAATGTAATAATGATTTATCTTATTACAAGCATAGTAATGGAAACAAGCAGTTCCGTCTTTTAGTATGTTCTGGATGCGTGAGACCCCAAGTCAAACAAACCGTATTCAAAACAAGAGACGCAAATTCAGCAATCAACATAATGAACTTAACAAAGTGCTGGATTGATAGGCAAGAACGCCCTGTGTGTTTTCAAATTTCGTCTTTCACCACTTCCAATACCAAAGAAGAAGTGGAAAAAGTTAGACCATCGTAGGTGAGATTCCTACTATTGATTTTACATTCTTGATTTTTTACTCTGTGAAAACGGCGTTTTAAATCTTCAAGGGTGTAAATTAAAATTATTCATTCTCTTTCTCTCATACTCCTATCTTCGTCGGCTTCTTCTTCCTGCCACTGCAACCACTCTCTCTCTCTCCTATCTTCTTCTTCGTCGCTCTCACTCTCTCTCCAATAATCTGGGATTGTTAATGATTCCGATTCCGATTCCGATTCGGATTCTTTACTACAACAACCACGACAAAATGGACAATTATTATATTTTTGTTTGATTTTATACAAACATTCTTTACATGTTTGGTGTTTATTTTCGCATCCCGTTTCTACTATTTTCTTTTTATTTTGCATACAAATAGCACAATATTGTAAGCCCAAATCTTCTTCACATACCGGACATTCTGTTTTATCATAAATGCATTCAGAACATAATTTATGGTTTGATTTACAACCACAATTTGTAACCACATCCTTTTTTTCACAGTGAGAACATTCTCTATAATGTTTGAGTTTCTTTTGGTGAGTTTTGATTTCATTTATTTTACTCCGAATCCAATCGATATCAATATCCAAATCATGTTTTATTCTACTCATATCTTGACATTCTTCCTCTGCTTTACGAAATATTGGAACTAATGCCTTCCGTTTTTCCTCATTTTCAGGAGTAGGATTATGTATGAGTGATATTCTTTTTGCTCGTTGCCAATTTTTATATGCCTCATCTTGTAATTTTTCTAATTCTAATAATGCTGGTTGTATAATATTTTTCTTATATTTTGTTATATAATTCACATATCTATAAAATTTGTTTTTAACATTTTGCAATTTCGTTCTATTGAAAATGATATGAATATTTACATCATAATACAATTTTTGAATACGATTATCTTGGTCGTGAAGGAAACTCCATCGTTCTTGTTCCATTCTTAACTTTGAGTTAATTAATTCTATATTGTTGCTCTTATAGTAATTAGAAAAAAGAAATCAATTTTATAGAAAAAAAGAAAAGAAGAAGAAAATGATAAATTAAAAATAGAACAGATTAAATCATAATTAAGGATAATAAGTTGTTATCGTGGTCAGGACCTGGGCAAGTCAAGAATGGCATTACATTCGACATTATGTTTCTTGTCAATACGTCGCTAGTCAGGTATTTTTTTATTCCTCTATTAATAGCTAGTCGTGCCTTCTCATTTCGCATCAAAGCCATGTCATAAAAGTTCTTCCAGAGAACAATGAATTTTTCCATCGTGCTGAATTGCATTGCAATTTGTCTCGGTGTCAACCACCTCGTGTTAAATGTGGTAATTTTTTCGCGATCTTCAAATTTCTGTGTTGTTTTTTTAAAAACGACGCTCATAAACTTGACAAATTCGCTCGACGAAAGAATATTCTCTAGATGTTTAAAGTTTCGAATGATGTATAAGAAGAAGCCTCTATTCCACGAACCCAAAGCCAATGCGTTTATACCTGACCACCCTCCTGAAGAGTGGAGTTTTTTATTAAAGATACTGGTCCGCTTTTTGAAGCGAAATTTTCGCATTACGAACTTTTCGAATTCTTCACGCGTAGGTTTAGTCATTGTGTTTATTTATGTTCTCTACATATAAAGGAAAAAAATGAATCAATTTTTTTGTGCGAACTTAAATGTCCGAAGGTGTAAATATTTATTAAATACTTTTTTATCCCTAAAATAAAATTAGTGTAAATTAATTAAACACTAATTTTATTACTATATAATGCCAGTGAATATCCAAATATACAATTCAGATTGTATTGAATATATTAAAACGCTTGATGATAATAGTATTGATCTTGTATTGACTGATCCGCCATATTTCATTGATAAACTGGACAATAAATGGTCTTCTGATGAAATTAACGGTGAAAAGAAAAATAGCCATATTAAACATCTGCCAAAAGGAATGAAATTCGATAAAAAACAAGTGAAAAAACTATATGATTATTATCTCGAACTTAGCGAATTGTTATTTACAAAACTAAAACCTGGTGGTTATTTCTTATCCTTTTCATCACCTAGATTATATCATGCTATTGCTATGGCATGTGATATTGCTGGATTTGAAATTAGAGATATGATTAATTGGAATTATACCCAATCCATGCCAAAAGGTATGAGTGTTACTCATATTATTAATAAAATGGATATGTCTCCAGAAGATAAGGTCAATTTGATTGAAGAATATAAAGATTTTAAAACCCCCCAAATTAGATCTTGTTTTGAACCCATTTGTGTAGCGATGAAACCAATTGGTAAATTAACTTTTATTAAAAATGAACTTAATTTTAAAACTGGACTACTCGATTTCTCTCAAAAGGTTGGCATTGGTAATGATAGAGTACCTGCTAATATTATTACAACAGAAGAATATAATGAAACATATGATAAGAATTTCCTAGTATCAAAACCAGGTAAGAGAGAAAAGGGAGAAAATAATACACATATTACAGTCAAACCAATTGCTTTAATCGAACATTTAATTAAATTGTTTAGTAAGAAGGGGTCGACTGTATTAGACCCATTCTTAGGAAGCGGAACTACTGCACTAGCCAGTAAAAATACTGAGAGAAATTGTATTGGTCTTGAAATTAATACAGAATATTATGAGATTTGTAAATCTAGATGCGGATTATAACCCACTATTTATATGATTGTTTTGTTTCATTGTCTAGATAGACATTCTTGCTTATTGATCGAATGATTTTACCCGTTTCCTTTTCATCACTTTCTATCTGTGTCATGGAATTGAATACTAGATTTGTCATCT
>Ga0233414_10000439_pt1 | contig 17559 bp, 19 predicted proteins | sample Na_anoxic_10_MG_FD_189020 | JGI IMG/M metagenome (GOLD analysis project Ga0233414, IMG submission 189020) | Seawater microbial communities from Saanich Inlet, British Columbia, Canada - Na_anoxic_10_MG | ecosystem: Environmental > Aquatic > Marine > Inlet | place: Canada: British Columbia... | reverse complement strand
TAATATAATTCAAAGAGTAAAAGGACAATGGCAGAATTCATTGGAATTATTTTTTATGGTTAAATTTATAGTTTATGATATATATTCTTCTGATATGATAGGAAATAATCAATATGAATATTTATACAAAAATTTTAATTTAAAAGAATTATTAAATGTTTCTATTTACCCAGAACCTATTAAAAAATTCTTTAAAACTAATAAAATTACTCAACAAGATATTCTGGATTTTGTATCATATAACAAAAATCCTAATAAATTTGAAAAAATTAAAGATTTAGTAATGAAACAAATTACATTTTTACCAAAAAATCTTGTTCCACAAAGCTATAAATCTATGGCTGGAAATAGAGTGAGGGAAGAATTAGATGTATATTATTCTGCATTAGAAAATTTAAATAAATATACTACACCTGATACACAAAAATTAATATTTGATAATAAATTATATCATCATTGCAAGTCTACATATCAAAATAAATTGGTATCTAAAACAAAAAAATCCAAATCCAAATCCAAATCCAAATCCAAATCCAAATCCAAATCCAAATCCAAATCCAAATCCAATTCCAAAAAAATAAAAAAATAATAGCTTATAATATATTATGAGTAAAATTACTGATAAATATCCTCGATTTTCTTCTCCTTCTCCTCCTGACAGTAGTTTGATGAGTGCGTATATAGCTAGCGCTAGCGGCAACTCTCGCAAGAGGCGCAATACAAATGCTTCTCCTGCTTCTACACCAAAGTTCAATGGTGATTCATTAACATATGAAACAATTGAAGATATGTCTGATTCTTCTAGATTATTAGAAGAATTAATTCCTTATATTGAAGAAGAAACACATTTTACTTATAATGTGGAACAACAATTCCCAAAGAATTGTTCAATTAAAAAAAAGAAAACTATAGATAGTGGTGCTAATAATACAATTGTTATATGGAGTTGTGGTAATAAAGAATTAGTTACTAGAGTAGCTAAACAGGCTACTTTTGAAGTAAGTATAAATAATGAGATAACAGTTATAGGACAAGATAAAGAAACTACTTTGAACCAAGCTATACAAACAAAACATAATTGGGAAAATGCGAGTTTAAAAGGATTAGGTCCTATTGTCTATAAATACGGATATATGAAGAAAGGTGATAAATTGTTTAACTATATGATTTATGAAAAAATGGATTCTGATTTATATGAATATTATAAAAATGGACCAGGTAAAATTAATATTGATAGTGGTATTTTGCAACCCGATGATAAAAAAATTGCTGCTCAACTTATATCTTTATTATATAAAACTACAACAGAAATGGGTCTTATATGCTTTGATATTAAACCAGCAAATTGTATGATTAATTATATTAATGGTAATATAGAAGTAAAATTAATTGATTGGGATGGTGATTGGTGTCAAGATTATTCATATGTAACTAAAAATACTTCTTTAAAAGATCCAATTTCAATATTAAGTGTTATGGTAATGGCAGCTCATTTTTATATATTTTTAGATTGGAATATATTTTATAAACATTTTTCCGATCCAGATAAGTTTGGAAGTATGGTTGATGAAAATAAAGATTCATTAAAATCATTATTTTGTGGTGAACTAACAGATTGTAATAATAACCCAAGTGATTTTTATTTTTTTCAAGAACACTATTTTAAAATAACAGATAAAGTTGGTTCTCAAATATCATGTGAAGATTCGTTTGATGTGTTATTTGAAAGAGCACATTTTTTAAATAAATATGCAAAAGCAAAAGCAAAAGCAAAAGCAAAAGCAACAGCAAAAATGACAATAAATACAAGTAAAACAACAACTAATCGTTTAGATAATGATAGATGGGAAAATCCCTTAAGAGGAGGAAAAATAAAATCTAAAAAAAACAAAAAAAGTAAAAAAAGTAAAAAAGGTAAAAAAGGTAAAAAAGGTAAAAAAGGTAAAAATAAAAACACTCAAAATAAAAAATAATAATATATATATAAATGAATCAATATGTATATTATATATTTGCAATTTTAGTATTTTTATATTTTTGTTATAAACAATATAAGTTTCAATATAATGTATGGTTTCCATATAAAGAAACATTCACACCATTACAAGTAAACCAAATTATTCAGGAACCCGGTTCTGCTGATATAGGAACAACTGACCCTAATTATTTTGCTGAAAGTCAAATGTTAGCAATAAGTAATGGATATAATGAAAAAACTATTAATACATTAAAGCCAGATAATCCAGAACCAATTCAAAAACAAAATTATGATGAACAATTTGGTGATTTTCCTGCAGATTTAAATGAAAAATATGATTTACCTACAACTAAATTTGAATATCCAAATAAATATAATTTTACTGTAAAATATCCTTGTAGAAAATCGTCTACTGGAATGTTTACTGATTGCGGTACATGGTCTGCCAATACAGCATGGACAGCAGATCCATACAAAGGTTTAAGTTGTCCAATTACAGATGGTAAAACCCCAAATATTGATTCTAGTCCTGAAAGTTCAAGAGAAATGAAAAATGTACATAGTATAAATCGTAAGACAGGAATTAGTGGTATAGGAAATTCTATGTTAAGATAATTATATAGTATCAACCATAATGTTATTTCCTCCTTGTTGTGTTTTTTGTATTAAGAATTGTTTGCATGTTAAAATATTATTATATTTTGATGTTCTCTGTTTCCATATAGATTCTATATGTCCCCGATAATTATTATCTGTTATAATAGGATTAAAAATCTCATGAAAATTTTTATATGAAGAACCAATCATTTCACATCTATCTTTACAATGTTGAGTTAAGGAATCATATTTAGTCAAATCATTCAATAGTAAATAATCTTGTAAATCGGGAATAAAATAACGGCCTGTTACTTTAATTATAAAATCATTGGATTCAATAAGTTTTGAATTATTAAATGCGTAATTTATTGCGAATATTTCAGAATCACCCTTAGAGTTATTATTTTTTAAATAATTTGCGGATTCTAAACTATTTTCTGTAAATGTTATCACTTCAAACCTGTCATTATATACATTTTTTTCATTATTTAATTCATCAAAAGTATATCCAGAATTTTCAACTAAAATAATTTTTAAATTAGTTTTAGTTAACCATTGCAAAACTGATTTAATATATAGTTGTTTTCGTGATTCACTATCTCTTTGAAAAATATATAATTTATTATTATTTACATTTATAGTGCAAGTTAATATAATTGTAATATCCATTACCTTATAATTATTATATATTATATATTATATATTATATTTTATATATATTATATTTTATAAAATATATAATATAATTGAGTGAACATGTTAAAAAACTATGGATCATATAAAGGCTAAATGTACTTAGGAAATCCTATGTTAAGATAAGTAAAAATAGTAAAATACTCCAATTAAATAAAATTGAAGTATTTTTCATGTAATTAGCTATTTAAAAAATAAACATCTGTTATTTACAATGAATACAATTTCAAAATCCTACCAAAATTGGACTATGTCCACTGCACCATTGTCCGAAATGGTAGAAAAACATTATGAAAAATATATGTGTTTAATGCCTACTCAATATGGACCTGATAATAATAAAGCTGAATCATTAAATCACTATTTATTAAATAGTGAAAAACTAGAAAATCGTAAAAATTTAAAACATTTGTGTGTTTTACCCAAAGGTCATGTTGGTAAATGTAAACATAAATTTACTTCTATTTTTAAAAAGACAGAACAAGCCAAAAAAATATTAACAAGTATAGATATGGCTATTTACATTACTCCTGGAAATGATGATTATGTTCATCCAAATCGCGCTAGTAGATTACATGCTAATGTTCTAAGTAGTATTGAAGCAAAAAAAATAAGAGATAAATCTGTTAAAAAAAAATGTGCGATTCCTTTGAAAGATGCAACAACCCCATTATTCTTAGCTCAAGCAGCTTTAGATTGGATGGTTATATTAATTGGTGTAAAAGGAGTTTATAATGAATTAAATGAAGAAGCTGATAATATTATATGGAAAACATATCTAAATGAACACAAAAGATTTATCGACGAATACTATAAATCTTTTGATAGAAAAATATTTGATAGAGAAGGAAATACAATTTGTTGTATTAAGAAAAATAAATTAAATTTAGAAGATGTAGCTGAGATTGGCAGAGATGTAAGAGTTGATATCAGGGATACCGATTTACAAATGGGTCATAATATTCCGAGAAGTGATAATTATATTACTATAAGAGGTTGTAATCTGTTACCAATGACAAGAAGAGGAAATTTAATAATTGGAGAAAAGAAATTTACAGAGAATATTTGGTTGGATGAATTAAAAGATATTGTAAATACAAGTGAGAATGAATTAATATTAACACAAGAAGATATTGATGAGGAGAAAGCAGCTGTAGAAGCATTATTAAATCTAGGATGTGTATAAAAATAAAAATAAAAATAAAAATAAAAAAGGTTAAAATATTTTTGTGTATATTAAATAATTAAATAATTTTTTTAATTTCTTCTTCAATATAATTACAATATTTTTCTTCTTTTTCAATTAATATACATTTTCTATTTCTCTGTAAAGAAGCAAACCCCATTGTTCCAGAACCAGCAAAACAATCTAAAACCAAATCATTTTCATCAGTAGTATGATTAATAATATTAATCAATAAATCAATAGGCTTAGGTGTAATATGAACAGGACATCTTTTTGCCATATCATAATTCCAAACACTATGATCTGTTTTCATATTATTAAATTTTGGAACTATATCCTCATATTTCAAGTTTAAATGTTTTTCTATTGGTTTAATAGTTTCTCGTGTAGGCATATTTTTTCCAGTTTCCAAATTACTATACCATCCAGTAAATCCTCCTGTTTTGCTGAGGATTTCTTTAGAAATTGTCATTTGTGGTACGTTAAGTGATTTTCTAGCTTCTTTAAGTTTATATGAATTATCAAATGTATAAAATAAAATATATTCTGCCATCTTATTCCAATTATGCATATCATTTTTAACTACGTATCCATCTAAAAATCCTTTTTTCTTTGATTCGTTAAAACGTTTATTCCATACTATCATTTGTTTATATACAAATTTGGTTTGTTTTCTAATTGCTACCATTAATTCACTAATAGTTTCCATTTCATTATGAAACATAAAGAAACTACCATTATCTTTTAATTTTGTTTCTAATATTTTAATTATAGATAATAACCATTCAACATAATTATCAATATTATCCCATGTATCCTTTCCAATATTATACGGTGGGTCAATACATATTAATTGTATTGATTTATCAGGGACATTATTTAATGCATTTAAACAATCTCCTTGATATAATTTAATATTTTCATTATCGTACTTACAATTAATAGTTGACATAATTATTATAATATTCTTAATTACATTTATATTATAATTAATTTAAATAATCAATTTTTCTAATATTTAAATTATAAATATTAGAAAAATGATTTATAAATATTATTTATCTTGCATACATTAGACCAGCATTACCACCTACAAATGTAATAATATTATATCTCTCTTCATGAATAGTAAGATCGTAATTATAATTATAAATTCTCCAAGTAGGTTTATTAACTGCGATAACCTCACCTGTATTAGGATCACATATAGTATAAAAATTAGCAGAAGGATCTAATGGTGGTACATATGTATTAAATTCAAATTGAATATCTTTAAATTTACTTAAATTCATTGCACCTGATGGTTGAAAATCAAATGGATCTGTATTTAAAGCAAAATTATAACAATATAAGCCATCTGGAGCATTCCCAGAAGTTTTAATATATTTTTCAAGATAATTATAAATTCCTGCATCTAATATATTTTCTCTATATTTTCCATCTAATAGAATTCCCATTTGCTGTAATATTAGTTTTTGATTTTCAACATTATAATCTCCAGTTAAAAAAAATGGATTTTGATTACCAGTAACAGGATCATACCCAGGTCCTATACCAGTAAGACCACATACATCCCAATTACCACTTTCACTTGCAAGTACAATAGGTTGAGGTATTACATTATCATAAGGCCAATTTGTATAATTACTCCACTCATTTCTTAAATTAATATCAGATCTTTGAAAATAAAACATCCATGACGAAACCATCCCCATAGTACTATCTAACTTAATTCTTTGATTTCCAGTAACATTATTATATTTCCATTCATAAATAGATTTAAATAAATATTTTTGCTCACTACGTGCAAATACCTTTGATTCTTCTTCACTTAAAAATGCATAAGTAGAGATAAGATGAATGTCTGAATTCCAAGATGTTCTTTTATCACTATAATTTAAAGAAATATCAGGAGGAGGTTGTATAAATCTATAAAATTGTTGAGTTGAAACATTAAAATTAGGTTGAATAATAGGATATTCATTTTCAATATCAGTAACGTCTCTTATTTTTATTAATTCTTGAACAGGTCTTAATGTTATATTTATTTCTAATTCATTATATTGGAGTGCTACAAGAGGAAAAGCCATTTTAGACGCTAATGTAAACCAACTGTTTAATGGAATATATAATTTTCTTGATCTTATAGATGGTTCAGCTCCAATAGGATTAGATGTATAATACGCATTTGGATAAAGATTTATATTTCCATTTGCATTAGCAGGATCATTTAATTCTGTTACGTTTCCTGTCATTTTATTATATAATTCTAGTTTTGATTTATCAAAATCTCTTTGAACTAATGCCAATAAATAACTTCCAGTATATTTATTTAAAGTAACACCACCTACACTTATTTCTATTTCTTCAATCATTTGACTACCTAAATTATCAATCCATTGAAATTCATAAGGTGCCCATCCACAAGAACAATCCATTGGAGGATATATTGGACTCCAAATCGTAGGAAGTTGTACTACTAAATATGTATCCATTAATAATTCTGCATATCGTTTCATTCTAAATGTAAATTTAGATGATTCTGTCATTCTTAAATTACGTAGTCCATCAAAATCAGTTCTAAATTTTTGCAAACCAAAATTAGTATATTTTTTATATACTGTTTTAAAAAAAGTTTTTGACGGATTTCCATTCAAATATACATTTTGATTACCAAAAGCAATAATATTTAACAATCCACCTGGCATATTATATATATATAATATAACAATAATATTTAGCTTTAAACTTTTAGGTATTATTAAATAATTATTTAATTAAATTTAATTAAATAATTAAATTTAATTATTTTCATATAATATTATAAGTATAATGGATAAACAATTTACCAATAAAATGAAACAGCTATTTTCAAAAGTTAATATGGAAAATAATAAAGCAAAAATTATTAAATACGCGTCTTATTTTATTGTCATTATCATGATATTTGGTATTGGATCTTATATCTACACCAAAATGCAATTAAATACTGCTAATTGTAATAATTTAAAAGAAATATATAGTGGATTTCCTACAATATCCTCATTTAATCCAAATGATTCTGCATATAAATATCTTTTACGTGATTATTATGTAAAATCAGCATATAATTGTTGTTCTGGAGGTCAATTTAAAAATGATTATGTTAACACATGTGCTTTAAAAACTTGTATTCAACAAGGAGCTAGGGTATTAGATTTTGAAATTTATTCTATTAATGATAATCCTGTGATTGCTACATCTTCAATTAATAATTATCATGTTAAAGAAACATATAATTCTATTAATTTAGATGACGCATTACAAATAATTAATAATAACGCTTTTAGTGGTGGTTCTTGCCCTAATCCAAATGATCCTTTAGTATTACATTTTAGAATTCAAAGTAATAATGAAAAAATGATGAACAAAATGGCTGACGACATATATAATAATATAGAATCAAAATTATTAGATAAAATTTATAGCAACGAATATTATGGTCATAATTTAGGAGCAGTACCATTGAAAGAATTTCTAGGAAAAATTATTATTTCAGTTAATAAATCTAATAATAGTTTTGAAAATACAAAATTAAAAGAATATGTCAATATGGCTTCTAGTTCTATTTTTTTAAGAAATTCTAGATTTTATGATATTCAATACACTCCTGATTCTAATGAATTAATTGAATATAATAAAAAACAAATGACATTTTGTATACCTGACTTAAGTCCATATGATACAAATTTTTCTGCTGCAACTGCTATGAAATATGGTTGTCAATGGATTGGAATGAATTTCCAAAATTTTGATGCAAATATGGAATATTATGATTTATTTTTTGATAAAACTGGAAGCGCATTTGTATTGAAACCTGAAATGTTACGTTATGTTCCTGTAACCATTCCTAATCCTAAACCACAAGATCCTAATAATTCTTATACTACACGAACCATATCAACTGATTATTATTCATTTAGCGTTTAAATTTATTTATATAAATTTTCTCATATAATTATATAAATGTCCAATTGTAATTCAAAAATTACTCTAGAAGAAAAAGAAATTGCTATATTGAGAGAAGCGGTAGACGTTGCAGAGAAAAAAAAAGGTAGACGTATCACTAAAGATCCTGACGTTAAAAAAATTATTAACATATTAGAAGATTTTTTAAAGAAAAAAAAATTAGTTTGTTATGGCGGAACAGCAATTAACAACATTCTTCCTCTAGAAGATCAATTTTACGATAAGAATGTTGAAATTCCCGATTATGATTTTTATAGTCCTAATGCCTTAAACGATGCTAAAGAGTTAGCTGATATTTATTATAAGAGTGGATTTAATGAAGTAGAAGCAAAATCAGGGGTTCATCATGGTACATATAAAGTATATGTTAATTTTATTCCTGTTGCTGATATTACATTTTTAGAAAAACCTCTTTTCAAAAGGGTACAATCTGAATCAATTAAAGTCTATGGAATTTTATATTGTCCTCCTAATTTTTTACGTATGAATATGTATTTAGAACTATCACGTCCTGCAGGTGATATTTCTAGATGGGAAAAAGTTTTAAAACGACTTATTCTTTTAAATAAAAATTATCCACTCAAAGGAAAACATTGTGATCCTAAAGATTTTCAAAGAGAATTTGAAAAACAGATTGATTCTAATAAAGAATCACAATTATATTATACTGTAAGAGACGCATTTATTGATCAAGGAGTTATATTTTTTGGTGGATATGCTAGTTTTCTATATTCTTCCTACATGCCAAATAAAATTAAAAAAACTTTTCAAAAATCACCTGACTTTGATATATTATCTGAACAACCAGAACAAACTGCCGTTATTTTAAAAGAAAGATTACTAGATTTTAATTATAAAGGAGTACAAATTATTAAACACACTGGTATCGGAGAAATGATTGCCCCTCATTATTCTGTTCGTGTTAAAATTGGTAAAATTGAAGAAACTGTTGCTTTTATATACGAACCTTTAGCATGTCATAGTTATAATATTATTAAAAAGGGTAACAAAAATATTAAAGTTGCTACAATAGATACTATGTTAAGTTTTTATTTTGCATTCTTTTATAGCGATAGAGATTATTATGATGAAAACAGAATTTTATGCATGGCACAATACTTATTTGATGTACAACAAAAAAACCGTCTTGAACAAAAAGGTTTATTAAAACGTTTTAGTATTAATTGCTATGGAGAACAACAGACATTAGAAGAAATGAGAGAACAAAAAGCAATAAAATATAAAGAGTTAAAAAATAAAAGAAATTCTAAAGAATATGAAGCATGGTTTTTGCGTTATATGCCTTTTGAAATAGATATGGAGAAAAAAGACAAAAAATTAATTAAAGCAAACAAAACTCTTAAAAACTTAACAAAAAAACGCAATTCTAAGAAAGATAAAAAATCTAAAAAAAAATCTAAAAAAAATATTATTGATCTTTTCAAAATAATTTAATTTCTTTTAATAAAATATATGAAGTATTATTTAATTCCTATATTTTTATTACTTATTTGTATTATTTTATTTAATTCTTCACGACATTCGTTTAGAGAAGGATTCGAATCATATAATAATTGTATAGAACAAGGATACCCAAAAGAATTTTGCATGGAAACTCCCATACAATCAAAAGTAGATAATGGTTATTGTTCATGTGCAGATGGATACTTTGGATCATGGCACATGGGTGAAGGAAAATGTTATTGTTATCTTTTCAATGGGTTACTTCCACATAAAATTACACGACCATATAAATCTTCTCCATTTGATTAAATCGTTAAATATAAAATAATATCTCTCCAAATATTTTTAAATATTGCTATATGTTGTTTTATAAAACTATCTTTTCTCCAACTATCGGGAAATAATGTATCTATTTTCATCCCAATCCTAAATATATACACTAATATTACAAATATAATTTCTCTCAATCTAAATATTAATATATCTAATATACTCCAATTATTTACATAACTACACATATTAGTTCGCTTATTTGTTTCAAAAAACTGATGTGTATCCATTAAACCCTCTAATAATCTTGGATAAATGTTTTTTTCATTTTTTATAAAAATCATTTTCGTTATTTTATCAAAACTTTGTAAATTAATAAATAATATTTTTCTATTATTTTTGGGTTTAAAAATATGTGGAAATGCACCATCTATACATCCATCTTCATGTGTTAATTTTTTATCTATTAAATAAGGTATATAGAGTGATTTAATCAAACAATTTATTAAATCTTCTTTACATTTATATTTTTTTTTTATAATTTGTTTCCCTTTTATAGTATCAAAATATGTAAGATAAAATACATTATTTATTTTTGAAATATCCTCTTCTTTAATTATTTCATTGAATTTTATTTTTATTATTTTAATTAATTTCTTGAAATCTTGATGTTTTCGCAAACATTTAAAACCATAATCTGCTATATTTATTGATATATCCATTTTATTTAATATAAATAATATTCCTATTATAGCTCCAATACTACACCCTGATACTCTTTTAATTTTTATTTTATTTCTCTCTTCTAATTCTTTTAAATAAAATAATCCTCCTAACATATACACCCCATTAAACGCTCCACCATCTAACACTAAATCTATTTCATTCGGTATATTATTTTCTGGAATATTTTCTATTAAACTAGATATAAATGCTTTTAAAGCCATTATTATTATTATTAATTCCTTACATTTCTTTTTCAATTTATATACTAATTATTAAAATAATTGATTTGTTTTTATGTTATATTTTTTATTAACATTAAATCATACTAGATAATAATTAAATAATTAAATAATTAAATGGATATTAATTACGATAAATTATTTCGGTTTATGTGTAAAAACGGATATCTTAATGATGTTAAAAAATTATACAACTTAAAACCTAACATTGACATTAGTTCTGATAATGAATTCGCATTTAGATTAAGTTGTATAGATGGTCATTTAGATGTAGCCAAGTGGTTACTAGAAATCAAACCTAACATTGACATTAGTACTATTAATGAACGGGTATTTATAATGAGTTGTATAAAGGATCATTTAGTCTTAGCCAAGTGGTTACTAGAAATTAAACCTACGATTGACATTAGTGCTGATAATGAATTCGCATTTAGATGGAGTTGTCAAAATGGTAATTTAGAACTAGCTAAATGGTTACTAGAAATCAAACCTACGATTGACATTAGTACTAATAATGAAGAAGCATTTAGATACAGTTGTCAACGTGGTCATTTAGTCTTAGCCAAATGGTTATATAAAATTAATCCTATTATTAACATTAGTGCTTATAATGAAGAAGCATTTAGAGTCAGTTGTCAACGTGGTAATTTAGTCTTAGCCAATTGGTTACTAGAAATTAAACCTGACATTGACATTAGTGTTTATAATGAATTCGCATTTAGAGTCAGTTGTCAACATGGTCATTTAGATGTAGCTAAATGGTTACTAGAAATAAAACCCGATATTTACATTAGTGCTTATAATGAAGAAGCATTTAGATACAGTTGTCAACGTGGTCATATAGATGTAGCCAAATGGTTATATAAAATTAATCCTATTATTAACATTAGTTCTGATAATGAATTCGCATTTAGATGGAGTTGTGTAAAAGGTCGTTTAGATCTAGTCAAATGGTTACTCGAAATCAAACCTACGATTGATATGACTAGTATTATAGATAGTAATAATATTAATAATCAACAAGTAATCAAATGGTTAGTTAGTTTAAATAATCATGGTTTAACATATAAAATAATTGATGGAAAATATAAATTGTATAAGCAAATAAAAACAATAAAAAAAGATAATATTGTGTTTAGTGATAAGTGTTGTGTGTGTTTAGAAGAAGCAAACTGTTTAACCGAATGTAATCATGAAATATGTATTGGCTGTGTGAATAGTTTGAAAACACACAATTGTCCGTTATGTAGAAAAGCATTTAAATTTTGTTATGTATAATGTATAATGTATAAACAATTAAAATAATAACTAATAATTATATTTTTTACTGGTTAACAGATATAAATATATAATATTTATTATAATAAATATTATAATAATGGAAGATGAAAATATAATTAACAAAAATATAAAAAGACCTGATTGGGATGAATATTTTAAACAAATGGCTATTTTAACTTCTTCTCGTTCGCCATGTGAACGTTTACAAGTAGGTTGTGTTTTAGTAAAAGATAATAGAATTATATCTCAAGGTTATAATGGATTTTTACCAGGAGCTCCACATGAATCTAAAATTATAAATAATCATGAACAATCTACTGTTCATGCTGAACAAAATGCTATAACGGATTGTGCAAAAAGAGGTGTTAGTAGTAATAATTGTGATGCATATATTACTCATTACCCATGTGTAAATTGTATGAAAATATTATGTGCTTCTGGAATAAAAAATATTTATTATATTAATGATTATAAAAATGATCCATTAGTAGAATATTTTAAAAATATATCAAATATCAATATTTTTAAAAAGATGTAATCTATTATGTAATACTTCAAATAGATTGAAGATGTACTAATGATTTAGATATTGTATAATAACATATACCAAAAAATATACTTGTTAATATATATCCTGTTAAATTAGGATTTCCATCCATATTATAAAGAGATGGTAGTGCTGATAATAATTTACTTTTAACTACAGGTAATTGAAAAATAAAAAATAATAAACCTATAATTATTGGTATTTGAAATTCGTCATATAGAAGTTCTAATGAATCACGAGAATTTTGACTCTTCATTCTTCTAGCAAGAATTTCTTGCTCAGAATCATTATTTTGAATATAATCTGGTTGTTCTTTTTCTGGAACAAAATTAGGTTGAATTTGTTCATCTGCAAAATGAACTGTATTTTGAGGAATATCCCTAGAAGGTAAATTAGTAGCTCCACTTGCACTAGCTTGTTGAATACCACTAATAAATTCGTTCATCGTTTTTTGTTCATCGATTTTATTCATTTCAGTTTGAGGTGTTTCAACCATAGGATTATATTGATTGGGTTTTTCAGTTGTTTGGAGGACAACATTTCCATTGTTTTGGCTTCCAGCCGTAGGATCAGTTGGTAGGTCATCAAGATTGGTAGTATCAGACATATCTAATATAAAGATAAGATTGATAGAAAAATATATTTACGCAAATTCGACATTTTTTTTATTATCATCACAATTTATTGATTTAATTTGATAAGTAAAACAATTATTTCCATATTTATATTTTTTTTTCTTAATATCTTCTAAATCCGGTCCCTTAAAAGTTAAACAATCTTTTTCTTCACATTTTTTTCTAAATAAAGTAGCTAATCCTAAACCTAGTAAAAATGATATAATAATTTGTCCTGTTTCTGTTTTAAGTAGTCGTTTAAAATTCATTTCTATATATATACTCTATATTTGAATTGGTATTTCTTCTACATCATTAGAACATTTTATATTTTTATGGTTTAATTGAAAGCAATTATTTGTTTTATCTCTAAATTGAAATAAATGTTTATTATCTACAGTAGGATATAATATAATTGTTTGGGTTTCTGGAGCAGTGAAATCTATTATTATTATACCTATAATAAATGATAAAATAAATACTATTATATTAATTATATATCCCTTCATTATGTTATATTAAATTGATAGATTTTATTATTTTTAGTTATAATTTACTATGATTATATCAAATGTATATATTAATAATTAATATAAGTACTTAATAAATCTTTAACATTGGTTGTTTTATTATTTATTGGTTTTACATTATTTGTTGTTTCTTCTTGTATTGGGATTACAGGAGGAATAATAGGTGGAGCTTTTCTTTTTAGAAAAGGCTTTTTATTAACAACTGTATCTTTATTTATAGCTTGATTAACTGTTTCTATTTTTAATGGAGGAGTTGGAATAATTTCGCCTTCCTCAACATCAGTATCATTTTTCACAATAAGAGGAGTTGGAATAACTTCACCTTCCTCAATTTCATTGTCATTTTTATTATTAATATTAATATCAATAGGAGGACTTGGAATAATTTCACCTTCCTCAAGTTCATCGTCTATTATTATGTTATTTAGTTTATCTGATGTATGATTATTAGATTCAAAATATACAACGAATAATTTTCCATTTTCAGGATTAATAGCAAATAATTCAGGAACATTTGGAGAAGTATATAACATTTCAAATTTGTAACCCATATTATTAACTTGTATAGGTGTAAGTGTTTCTAATGTTTTTAATAATTCTTTATTACGTTGAAAATCCATTTTGTCAGCGATTTCGTTATCATTAAAGAACCATTTATTTTCTTTTAAATAAAATCCTTTAGATTGTGTTATATTATCATTTGTATTTTCAGGAGTAATAGATTTTAATTTACTCAAGTCTATAGCTTTATCAGGAATAACAGAATCATTTATTTTTGTTCCAATTTCAAAAACATCAATTTTTGGCTTTTCAAAAGGTACTAATAAATCACCAATAGTATATTTTTTTCTTATTAATATACTGTCTTCCATATTAAAATATTTATATTTTAGATCTCGTAAACTAGATATAATTGGTAATAATTTAGGTTTATCAGGATTAGTATATATCATATGTATATACATAGAAATAACGTCCTTTATAAATTGAATTTCACCTGTTTCATTAAATTGATTAATATTTTCTTTAATAGTTTTTATATTATCATTCATAATAATTGTTTTACTTGATATTAATGATTTATTATCAATATTTTCTGTTATGTTAGTAAATGATGTTTTATATTCTAATAATGATTCTAAATCGTCATTTAATTCATTTTTAACTGAATTAAAAATAGTAACAATTTCATTTTCAGTTTTTAAATTAAACATATAATCTAATTTACTTCTTATTATTTTTTCTTTATTTTCTTCTACTCCATTTTCATATACATCAATTAACTCATAGAGAGAAATAAAATAACCTCTATTAATTTTAATATTTAATCCACATTGATTTTTAGTACTACCACATAATGCATATAAATACGGACCCTCATTTTTAAATATAGTTTTAACAGGTCTTTTACAAGAAATACAATTTCGTTGTATTTTTCGAATTTTATCTTTTTTATCTGAGATAGATAAATCGTCTTTTTTTAAAATAGCAATTTTTTTGTTATTATATGTAGATTCGTATTCATTCTTTAAACTATAATATTGATCTAGTTTTTCTAAGTATTCATTATCTTCGTCGTTTGTCGTTGTCATTGTTATAGGGGAATTAGATTTAGATAAACTAGTAGAATTTGAAGAATAATCTCTTGAATTTACCAATAAAGAATTATCAAATATTGATTCTTGTGAACTCATATAAACTAACGGTATATTTTTCTATTATAGAATTTAACTTCGGGATTATTTTGCCATGTAGGTAAATCAGTTACTAAATTACTGACTTGACTATTACGATAATCTTGCATAAATCTTAATTTATTTAAAATATATTCCTTTTCTTGTCTTTTTTTTTCATCTTGTATTTTTTTATTATTCTTAATTGTATATTTGTAATATAATACACTAACTAGAATAACTGAAAAAAGAATAAATAATCCTAAATTATAAATAAAATTATTATATTTTGATTTAATGTGATGACATTGTTCTAAAGAAGCATTTATAAAATATTTCATTCCAGGTTCAATCAATCTAGGTTTAATTAATTTAATTGTCTCCATTTAAAATATGTATTTATATTATCAATTTATATTATACATAAATTATATATAATGGCGACCGATCCAATAGCTTCAATAATTTTTTTTATAATTTTAACTTTAGGTTATTCTATTTTTAAATATTACGTTAAATCTCCAAAAATGATAACAATGTGGACAATAATTTACTTTTTACTGTTGATAATAGTGCAATTTTTTATAAATCTAGGATTAACAAATGAATTATGTGGATTTACACAATACGGACTTGCATTACGTCAAACAATAATACCATGGGTATTTATATTTGGATTGTTAAATATTCTCCTTATAACATTTCCTAGTTGGTTAAATCCATTTTCAAATACAATAGGATATTTTTTTGCATTGTTAACAGGTGTTAATACATTTTTAAAAAGTATTCTTAAAGATAGAAAAAGTGTAAACTTAGGTGCTAAACAATCAGAGATGATGACTGCTTTAAATAATGTATATGAAGATAAATCATTATTAATAAATTCAATGACTATACAAAACCTTCCCTTATGGTGGGAAAGTATGCAAAAAGGAGGTTTATTAAAATCAGGAGTAGGTAATAGTGAATTTATTACACTAGAAAATTTTGTTAGAATGAAAACAATCATAGCTGAATTTATTTGGTATACCTTAACAGGAATATTAGTAACATCAATTAGTTATAATTCAATGGTAAATACTGGTTGTGTACAATCTGTAGAAGAAATGAAAAAGAGACATGATGAATATGAAGATAATGAAAAGAAAATTCAACAAGCCCAAACTGAAAAGACAAATCAACAAGTAGTTTACAAATCATTTGAATAAAAAATATCTAATTAAAATTATAATTATATATTTTTTATATAAATCTAGGTATTGTAATGTAATATAATATTAATAAATATGATAATATTCCTAAAACAATACTTAATAACCAAATAGGTAATATGGTTTTTCTCTTATGTCCTAAACCAAATTCTCTCAAGCTTCCATCATTATTATAAAGAAATCCTGGTTGGTTATAATTTAACAATAAAAAAGAAATAAAAAATATTATAATTGCAAAAAAATTTATATTTTTTCTAATAAATGCGTTATTCATTATATATATAATATGAATAATTTTTCAGAGAATTATTTTATTTTATTTGTATAAATTATAATGAACCAAGGAATTTCTTTTTTTCAGAACGCTGTTACACCTTTAGGAAGAACCTATTGTGATTATTTCTATTTTATATCACTTAGTTATTTTATTTTATTTTTATATATTGTATTTTATGCATTATTCATGTTCTTCTTTGATAAGAGGAAGGAAGGGAGAATGACTGTATTATTATCATTTATCTCAGTGTTTTTATCTTATTTTA
>Ga0233414_10000438_pt1 | contig 17561 bp, 20 predicted proteins | sample Na_anoxic_10_MG_FD_189020 | JGI IMG/M metagenome (GOLD analysis project Ga0233414, IMG submission 189020) | Seawater microbial communities from Saanich Inlet, British Columbia, Canada - Na_anoxic_10_MG | ecosystem: Environmental > Aquatic > Marine > Inlet | place: Canada: British Columbia... | reverse complement strand
ATATTGTAAATTTTAACTAATATATTTGTTATATATATATATGTTATCTCTCAGAAATAGACTATTGTTGTTTATATTTGGTTGTATTGGTTCAAGAATATTTTTAACTATTATAGCCAAAAATATCAATAACAAATATCTCCCGTATTTAGGTTATTTGGCTATAATACCTGCATTTGGATTTTCTTATATTTACATAACTGGGTCAAGAAATACAGGATTTGAAGCAGGTGGTAAAATTTGGTGGAATTGTTTAAGACCACTTCATTCTTTATTATATTTCCTATTTGCATATAATGCTATTTTAAAAAATAACCATGTAGCTTGGAAATTTTTAGCTCTAGACGTGGTTATAGGATTATCTGCATTTTTAAATCATCATTTTCTAAAATTATAATAAATTATATACATTGTGGTTCATTACCTAATGATACATTTAAATAATATAAATGATCATCAAAACTGGTACAATGAGTCGGAAAACAAGAATTTGAACAAGTATCATCCTCATTAACAATATCTTTACAATTTACATAATTAATATTAGGTTCATCATACCATATTTCATTTGATATATGATGATAACCTAATATCTCTTCTGGTAAATGAGGTACAATATCATAATAGTGTGTTACTCTGAAAGGTTTTATTGGAAAATAAGTAAAAAAATTTGCAAATTGATCATTTCCGACTCTTGGACTACCGAAGTTGTAAAAATGTAAAACATGATAATAATTATTATAATCATTTACTATATCAAATACAAATAATGTTGCTTGACCTGCTCCAAGTGAATGTCCAGTTACACTTATTAAATTAGTATTATAACGGAGTGATAATATTTGTAAATTAATAATTAAATCTGATTTCAAATACTGATAAGATTTATAAAACCCTTTTTCAACTTGAATAGATGAATCATTATAAGGAGATATTTTAGAAATTTGAATATTATCTAACCAATTTTGAATATTAGAAGAACCTCGAAAAGCTATAAATATAGATTTCGTTAGTATATCATAACCCTGTATAGCTCTAGCACCATGTTTTTCTATAATATATTCTGGTTTTATAGATTCGTCACAGGTTAAACAATTCCAATTATTTATTGAGGAAACACAATAAGTTGCTTGAGATAAATTTATAAAATGTTTTGATAAATAAGTATCATATGAATTTATTAACGATAAAATACTAGAGATTAAGATAAAACTAAAAATCATTTATAATAAAAGAATATTTATTATAAATAATAATTACATTGGAGAACCTCGGCATCGATCCGAGTACCTTCTGCATGCTAAGCAGACGCTCTACCATTTGAGCTAGACCCCCTAACTAACTAGAGCATTACTAGTTAGTATATAATACTATAATTAAATTGCTAAATAAACGCAATAATTATTTATATTCCTCTTTAATTTCATTAGATAAATAAGTATTTTTGCTTATAGCTCTAATAATTTTATTACATTCTTTTTCATCATTTTCTATATCAGTCATAGAATTATATACTAAATTTGTTAATTTCGTTTGAAGATTATCATTTTTTTGCCAACCTATATTTGCATCTTGCCATTTATTTATCATAGTTCTTTGTTTTAATGCGATTTTTTTGATTCCTGACAAAACATTATTAAGTTCAACATCTTTTTCCCATACATTATTTTCTTTAACGTACATCGTTTTTCTAGATGCATCAGTACAATGTATAGGTCTCTCTAATACATCCATACTATTCAATCCATCTGTTATCATATGAGTTATTGTTTTAGTTAATCCATTTTCTATTGTGTGATTATATGTTTCATTCGTTATAGGAAGAGATTCAATAAAATCGGTTAAATTCATCGCATTTTTACAATGATCGTTTAAAAACATTTGAATATTAAAATTATTTGTATTATGACTATTAGTATTATTATTATAACTATTTTCAGCACTTCCCTTAATATGTGGAAGAACATTTAAAAACTTGTGTTGGAATTCTTTATTTTCTCTCAATAATAATAAAATTATTTCCTTGAAGTCTGCTTGATCATTTTTACAAAATTTCATCATTTCATTATTAAATTCAATACTCTCTACATCTGAAGCGGAACTTTTTGGTTCCATGACAGATAAGTTTGTTTGATACTTGTAGCAATTATTTCGATGTCTATAATAAGAACTGTTGTGACTGAACCTCTTACCACATATACATACACTACTCTGTTTTATTATTGGTTGTGGTCTGGAACTTTTTAGTTCCGATGGTATAGCATTTTGTAGCATTTTTATAGCATTTTGGTGTTTTGTAGTAGATAAATGTCTATTAAATTGACTTTCTCTACTACATGAATATAGGCAGGTTTCACAATGGAACTTTTTGGAACTTTTTGGTTCCAAATATATAGCATTATGTAGCATTTATATAGCATTAGATATTATCTCTAAATTCTTTATTTTAAAAAAATATAAAATTTACAATAACAAAATGAAATTTATTTTTTTTGATTTTAGACCATTATGCTCTAAATCACTTTTTTTCCATTTTTTTAAATTCATTATCCAAATATCAAAATTCAACACAAGAAACCTTGTGTGTTTTTTTTGAAATTCCATTTGACTTTTGAAAATTTGTTAAAAAGTAAAATACCTACATCCATCGTTTACAACCCGTTTTTTTTGATTATTTTCTTCACTACATCATGTAGTAGATCACCTAGATGATGTAGTATTCTATTTTATATTAAATGTACAAATTTATTGTTTACATATCAAGGCAAATGTGTTTTTTATCCTCGGAAAATAGGAAATCCATTTTTAGGGTTATGTACTTTCCAAAGTTCCGTGATAAAATGTAAAAAAAATGTAATAGTTAAAAATAAAATTGAAGTTTAATTTATTATTTTAATTCTAATTATTCTAATTATTTAAATTATTACAATATGTATAATAACATAGTATTGAAGTATTCTTATAAAGATATTGACATTTACAAATGGTTACCAAGAGAGTTAAAATTTTACATTTTACATTTTGTATTTGGTAATAATTTTCATATTAAAGGAAATTGTGGATATAATAATTATATCTCTTTAATCTATAATACTCCATCTATATTAAAAACAAAAGTTCATATAAAAGAAAATGTTCATTTTGAGGATATACCAATGTATCATATATATAATTTTCAATTCTTTGATATAGAATATTTATATTATCATATTGATATTAATAATCTATATACTGATAGTGTTATACAAATAAAAGACAATATAAAAAAAAATGAACAACATAAAAGTACACAAAATATGAATATACAATATTCTTGTTCATCAAAGAGAGAAATATCTAAAAATAATTACAAAAAAATAAATAATTATAAAAATAGAAATAGAAAATATAATATAAATAAAAAAATATGTAAAAAACAAAAAGACACTGCTCGTGCTTATAAATATGATTATTATTGTGAAAGTGAAGAATCTGATTACAATACATTAATTCTCTCATTAAATTTGAAAGGACAACGTAACTGGTGTTACAATAACGGTGTCTGTCTGACACATTTTAATTCTTTATCAAAACATAAAGATACAAAATTAAAATGTAGTAATTATACATCTCGAATTCGTAATAGTGTAGATGTTTGGCCATTTGATCGAGATGATTTATGATTAAAAATTTACAATGTTGAATATATATTATTATAACAATATAAATATTATATTATTGTTATAATAATATAATGAATATTACTAGTTATGATGAACAATATAAAAAGGCACGTGAATATATGATTGAAGCTATGAAAAATAATCAAAACATTGTTTTATGGGGTGATGGATGTAATGGGAAAACACATTTAATCAATGAATTACGTATTAGTGAACCAGAATTATATAATAATTATTATAGAGTATTTCAGTTATTAGGAGTAGATTCACATAAAAAAATTATATTAGAATGTTATGACATAAATGTAATGTTAAATGAATTCAAAAATTATAGCTTTGTCTTTATAAATATGAATCAGTTTAAATATAAAATTTAGTTTGATAAATGTAAATAATAAATGTATATTTTTTATTTACGTTATGTATTTTTTAGATGTCGTTTACAATAATTACATGAATCTTTAACTCTTAATCCACATTCTTGTCCTTTTCTTTTTCCTGATTTTAATATAGATTTACATAACAAATGTTTATTTTTATTATTTTTATTATTAACTGATTTTTGATGAAGTTTACAATAACATCCGTTACATGTATCAAATGCAACTTTATCACATTTGTTTCCTTTTTTTTTACCAGATTTAAAAATATAATTACAATTTTTAAATTTCATACATAAATTATTTGGCGAATTGACACCAGTAATAAACGTCATTTGATCATTTATACAAATATGTGGTAATAAATAATTAGACATTTGTCTACAATAAGGACATTTTATTTGATTAAAATATGGTTTATCTATTTCTAAACCTATATATGGTCCTGTTTTTTGAGAAACAATTTCTTTATAAAGAGGAAAAAAGTTAAACGAATGATTACAAGGTAATACAATATGATTACTATCTAATGGTAAATTAGAAAGTAAACAAATATTATTATCATCTTCTTCTTGGTCAGAATCAAAATTATTTATTTCATCATAAAAATTTAGGTTATCTTCTAATATAATATTCATTACAGAATTATAAAAAAAAATCTTTATATCTATTTATAAATGACTAAATATTGGGGGCCATGTACATGGTATTTATTTCATACTTTAGCAGAAAAAATATTAGTAGAAAAATTCGATAATATTAAAGATTCATTCTTAGATATCATAATAAGATGTTGTAATAATTTACCATGTCCTGATTGTAGTATGCATGCAAAACAACAATTATCTTCTTTAAATCGTTCTTCTATTAAAACAAAGGATGATTTAAAATTAATGCTACATTCATTTCATAATATAGTAAATAACAGATTAAATAAGCCACAATTTAGCAGCGATGAATTAAATAATAAATATAAACTAGCAAATACAACAAATATAGTTCGACATTTTATTCAAATATGGGGGAAACCGTCTCATAATCCAAAATTAATGACAGAAGATCTACATAAAAGTAGAGTGGTAAAAGACTTTATTAATTGGTGGAATATTAATAACATTAATTTTGAAAAATAAATTATTATTCTTGTAAATAATAATAATTTATATATTTTATATTTTATATTTATTGAGTACTTTGTCCAACAAGTTCACCATTTCTGAAAATTTTACATTTAAAAGATTGTTTTTTAGGTCTAGAACAAACAACATTATTAGAAGGCTCGGCATTAAAAAATAATAAATCGTCATGCCCTGTTTTCCATAATGAAACAAAATATAATATACCTAGTAGACTACCAACTATAAAACCTAATACAATTCCTGTAAAATCAGTACATCCTTTTGTAATTTTAGTAGTAGCATCTAATACTAATAGTCCTGTTATAAATATTAGTACAGGATAGTTAATAGTAGAAATATATTGCATAGGTAAATATAAATACATTAATGTAAAAGAAATAAACATAGTATTAAATGCAGGAGTATTATATTCCTGCAAATTTAATGGAAATTCTATTAATTTACAATCGGGAGGTGTTGATTTATTAGATTGAAAATTTAATGAATTCATTACGAAAACATTAATTAAAGAAGCAATTAATATGCCTCCTAAATAAACCAAACCTTTGATATCCGTATTAAATAATGAAATCATTACTAAGAAAAATGATAATAAAATAGGAGATATGGTTGAAAAAAATTGTAACATATTACTAAAATTTAATTTCATTGCCATGATATATATAATAACCATAGAATTATTATTCTAAAATAATATTTAACACTTGAGAAATATCATCAACTTGATGAAATAATATACCATCTAGTATATTTTTATCTTTATATTTTTCTATAAAATCTAGATAATCTTTATTATTATCTTTTGGGTAAATAAATTCTTTTACACCCCCTTTTAAACCTCCTAATATTTTTAAATCAAGACCTCCTATTGCAGTAATATTTCCTTGTAAATTGATTTCACCTGTAATAGCAATAGTATTTTTGATTTTTTTACAAGACAATAAACTATATATAGCTGATGTAATTGCTGTACCAGCACTAGGTCCGTCTTTTGGTACAGATCCTTCTGGACAGTGTATATGTATGCCTTGCATTTTAGTTTCATCAACATTTTTAACAAGTTTTGATAATTGATGTGTGTCTACAAGTGAAGAAGCCAATGTTTTAGCTACAGTCATACTTTCTTTCATAACATCTCCTTGTAATCCCGTTAATTTTAAATCAAATAAAGATGTAGATGGAAAAAATTTAACTTCAATGGGAATAATACCACCTTGACCCATTGAATTTGCCCATAAACCATTAATCACACCTACTTGTGGTATAGCTGGAATAGTTTTTAATAAATGTTCATGATAACTCTTTAAATAATTATGTTTAATATCGTGATTAGATATTTTAATAGGTAATGTTGTTATATTAAATGATTTTAAAGAAGATAAATTAATCTCACCAATTATTTCAAATAATAATTCTTTAAATTTTCTAATACCAGGTTCATTAGTATAATTTTCAATAATATAAATAATATTATCGTCTGTTAAATCAATACAATTATCTAAACCCATATTTTTATAAATTTCAGGTAATATATGCTTTCTTGTAATAACTAATTTATCTTCTAATGTTAAATGTTCAAACTTAATTCTATGAATTCTATCGAGTAAAATTCTATCAATTGCAGATACATCGTTATATGAAAATATAAATAATGCTTTTGATAAATCTAAGTCTATACCATTAAAATACTTATCCTGGAATATATCGTTTTGTGTAGGATCAATTAAATGTGTAAGAATACCTATAATTTCCTTACCGTTTTCTGTTTTACTCACCTTATCTAATTCGTCTATAAAAATAATAGGATTCATGCATTTATTTTTAATAAGAATATCTACAAATTTACCCCATTCTGATCCTACATAAGTGTAATTATGACCATTTAATACACTTCCGTTATCTTGACCACCTATAGCAATAAAAGAAAAGGGACGACATTCACCTTCTTCGTCTTTTAAACAATTTGCCAAACCTTTTTTAGCAAAGCTAGTTTTTCCTACACCAGGAGGTCCTTCAAATCCAAAACTATAACCTGTTTGCTCGCCATTTATCCATTGAGCTATAATTCTCTCTATTTGTGATTTAGCTTTATCGTGCCCATGCACAGCATTATTTAAACTCTCTCTAACATCATTCATATATTCATTTATATTATTCCATGTTTTTGTAATTAAATTAATATCTTCTTTAATCGATTGTGATATATTACCATTTAATATATTTTTATTATTCAATAATTCATTGAAAACAATATCATTATTGCTAATTTCATTAATAAAATTAACAATTTCATCTTTCATATAATCTATTTTTTTTCCAGAATGAATTAATTTATGTTTTTTTAATTTATGTTTTTTTATAATATTATTAATATTACATATATTTACTATTAATTCATTTCTTTTATCAGGGGTGTATGATTTAATTATAGATTCTAATAATAAATTATTTAAATTATTAATATATTTATTTTTAATATCTTCGCAATGATTTTTGATTTGTACATTACTATAATTATCACTAGATTTCAAAGTAAAATCAGGATCTATTAATAATATTTTATTAATTAAATGTTTAAATATCTCTCTTATTTGATTCATAGAATTTAATATAGGTTCTTGTTTATTAATACCAAATGGTATTTTTAACAGTCCTTCTAGATAAGTTCTTGCTTTAGAACCACTATCGTCAGATTTAGATTTAACCTCTTTCAGTTTATTCATAGCTTTTTCCTTAATAGCATCAGACGATTTCATTAAACAAATTTGCTGCTCTAGAGGAATTTTATTATTATCAAAGTTAGATAAATTATTTGTGTATGAAATAGTTTGTTTCATAGCATCTTTAAAAAAACTTTTGATTTTCCATGGTAAACTATCAAATAAAAGTGTTTGTTCAGTTGTGTCTATATTTCCATTATTATCATTAGATAATAAATCATATAATAAATAAGATAAATATTGATATTCATGTTCATCAGATTTTAATAACAATTGAATTAATGTTTTACGTTGTCCAAATAGATCATTATTTATAAATTCTTTTACAATTTGAGATACATTTTTTTGTTTAATTAATTTAACTTGACTCATATATCCATCATACTTAGAAATTAATTCATTTGTAGAATAAATCATAAGCTCTTTTAATGTTAGAGAATGAATAAATTTATCGAATGATTTTTCTTCATAGTCAGATATATTCACTGATGTTTTTATTATAGATTCTATATGATTTTTTAAAAAGTTATTGTTAATACAAGTTGTTAACATTTCATCTACTAAACCAGCTACAATAATAGTTTTCTTTTCTTTTTTATTATGAAAAGCAATTTTAATACCATATACTTTTGTTTGAAATGTTTTATTTGTTCTTGATAAATCAAAACAATCTAAATTATTAGACCGTTCTACAATGATAAAATCTTCTATTATTTTATTTTTTTCTAATACATAAGTAGAATTATTATTTCTCTCTATTTTCCAAGATATTACTTTAAAATTAATAGGATGAACATATGATTCAATTAATTTATATTTATCGATATTCCAAGACATTGAATTAATATATTCATCGCCATATACAACATTTAATAGATCTCTCATATTTTCAGTTCCATAATTTTTAAAAATTATATATAATTCATCTCGAATAGAAACTAAATTTTTTTTAACCTTAGATAAATTTTGTTTATTTTTAGTAAGAAGTAAATTATTACTTAATTTAACATATAGTGATTCTAATAATTGTGTAGTATTATTTAATTCATTTGCACCTATTATATCAAGTAATTTATATTTTTGAATAGATAATAATGTTTTTTGAATTAAATTATTAAAATACTCAATACTAATTTCTAAGTTATGTTTGGTTGTGATTGATGGTGAATGTGTTGGTGTAATATTACTATTTGGCATTATGATTGTATTTTTCATATTTATATTATAACGATTTTAATTTTTTCTTTTTAATTAATTTTTAATTTAATTATATTTCTCTAAATATTGCTATATACTATATTGATTTTTAAACTATATTAAAAATATGATTTTATGTTATGTAATGGGCATACCAAGTTACTTCTCACATATTATAAAAAATTATCCTAATATTTTAAAAAAATTCAAAGATAATTTTAAAATTGATAATCTATTTTTAGATAGTAATTCAATTATTTACGATTGTTTGAGAGATATAGAATATAATGGAAATAATAATGATTATGAACTTAAGTTAATTAATGCTGTATGTAACAAAATAGAATTTTATATACAACAACTATCACCATATAACATAGTATATATATCATTTGATGGAGTTGCACCAGTAGCAAAATTAAATCAACAAAAAAATCGCAGATATAAATCATGGTTTATAAGCGATTATAATTCAAATAATACAGGATGGGATTCAACCGCAATAACACCTGGTACTAACTTTATGAATAAATTAAATTTACAATTAAAATATAAATTTCGTTCTCCAAAACTATCTAGAGTAAATGATATAATTGTATCAGGTAGCGATTTGCCTGGAGAAGGTGAGCATAAAATTTTTGAATATATTAGATCAAATGATTCAATAAGAAATCAAAAAACAGTAATTTATGGATTAGATGCTGATTTAATAATGTTAACAATAAATAATTTATCTTATTGTAATGATATGCATTTATTCCGTGAAACGCCTGATTTTATAAAAAGTATTGATAAATCATTGGATCCAAATTATTTATATGCTATTGATATACCTACATTCAAAGAACATTTGGTTTATTATTTAAATAATGATAAAGTTCCTCAAACTATTATAGAAGAAAACAGGGTTTATGATTATATTTTTATGTGCTTTATGCTTGGTAATGATTTTTTACCTCATTTTCCTGCAATTAATATAAGAACCTCTGGAATTACAATATTAATGGAAACATATCGTAATATATTAGGAAATCAGCAGAAAAATATTATTACAAATGGTAAAATAATATGGAAAAATTTTAAATTATTAATTAAAGAATTAGCTGATAATGAAGAAAAATATATTCAACAAGAATATATAATTAGAAATAAACAAGAAAAAAAAAGAATTATGTTTGAAGAAAACACTAGTAAGTTCGAGAAAGAAATGCTTCATTGTCCTATTAAAGAAAGAGAAATTGAAAAATATATTAATCCATTAGATAAATATTGGGAACATAGATATTACGACATGTTATTTAATGTAGATATAAATGATAAATATAGACAGGAAATAAGTATTAATTATTTAGAAGGATTAGAATGGACATGGAAATATTATTATACAGGATGTATTGATTGGAGATGGAATTATAAATATCATTATCCGCCATTATTACAAGATTTACTTAAGTATATACCTTATTTTAATGGAGATTTATTAACAGAACAAGTAAAAAATCCAGTAAAAGAAGAAATACAATTATCATATGTTCTTCCAAAAAATAGTTTACATTTTTTACCAAAAAAAATAGAATATGAGTTATTAAATAATTATAATGAATATTATAAATTAAATTATGATTTTACATGGTGTTATTGTAAATATTTCTGGGAATGTCATGTAAATTTTCCAATTATTAATGTTTCCGAACTAGAAAAAATAGTTGAATCATGTTAGTAATATTTGTGACATATTTATAATGTGCTAGATTTATCAGAATATATAGATGATTTACTATGACATATAGTATCATAATATAAATTACTAGTAATATTTTTCTTAGAGCTTGCTAAGTTAGGTATACTTGATACATCAAAATTAGTAATATTGTTTAAAATAGCATATCTAATAATATTATTAATATTTTGATTATCTTTTTGTTTATGTAAATGTAAACTAATCTTGGTAATATCTACATTTCTTTTTATTAATTCATCTAATATAAATTTGAACTCGATAAATTTTAAACTACCACATGTATCAGATAAACAAAAATTATTGATATTTTCATATGAATAATAATAAAACAAAATTTCATCAATTATATTTTGTAAATTAATATGTCCTCTAATAGGACATTCAGATATACATGATATATATAATTTTATTTTATAATTGTCAATTATTATTACTGAATTTACCATTTTTTCAATTTCCGATTTGGTTTCTGATAAAGATTTATTAATATTTATTTCTTGAAATTCATTAGAAACAGATGTTATAAATGAGAAATTTTTTACATTATTATTAATAGCCTTTTGCAAACTCTTATTATTAGGAGTTAACATATAAATATCAATTGAATTATCAATAACACTTTTAAAATCATTAGCATATTTAAATAATTCTAAGGAATTATCCATTTGTGGTACAATTTTAGGATTATCAATTGATCCAATTTCAATAGAATTTGGGCGATAATTTGTAGCAATTTTATTAAAAATTACTTGCTTTTCTTTTAAACTATATTTTTTTGAAATATATTGAAGTCCATCGCGAAGGGTGATATCAAATAATTTAATAGGGTTAACACGAGAATACATAGTTTCAGTTATTTTATAATTAAATTAACATATATATATTTATAGGTCAATTTTATTTAAAAATATAATATTATTTAATATAATGGTTCTTGAATTTGAAGGAGATAGAAATGTTTTTTTACAGATGTTAAAAGAAAATCCAGGTGTACTAATATTTAAATTTACAGCAGATTGGTGTAAACCATGTCAACAAATAAAACAATATGTTGATGCACATTTTGAAAAAATAACCAGTGAAAAAATTAAATGTATAGAGGTAAACGTAGATAATGCATTTGATTTATATGCTTTTATGAAAACAAAAAAAATGGTAAAGGGTATACCAACTATTTTAGCATATAAGAAAGGAAATAATAATTATCCTCCAGATGATAGTATTTCTGGAGCCGATGTAAATGATGTTAATAATTTTATAGAGAGATGTAAAAAAATGTAAAAATATTAAAATAAAAATAAAAATATAGTATATTTAAATGGAACATTTAGATTTAAATATACACAACTATGGATTAAATGATTTATTAAATTTATTTAAATTGCCTTTTCAATTTGGAGAGAATGATTTAAAAAAAGCAAAAAAAATAGTATTGAGAATACATCCTGATAAATCTGGGTTAGAGAAAGAGTATTTTTTATTTTATTCAGAAGCATATAAATACTTATTAAAAATACATCAATTAAGACAATCATCGAATACAACTAACACTGAATATGATAAAGATTATATTTGGGAAAATGAGCATCGTGTTTTAATAAATGGAAAAATAAAGGATATGAACCAAGATGAATATTCAAACTGGTTTAATAAGACATTTGAAAACATGAAATTATCCGATTCTGAAAATGATAATGGTTATGGAAACTGGTTAAAATCCGAAGAAGATGTAAATACAACAACAATTTCAAATAACATGGAAATGAATGAATATATTAAAAATAAAAAATCTGAGATTAAAAGTTTAGTAGTTCATAAAGATTTTCAAGAAATTTCAAGTGGTAATCACTATGGGTTATTAAGAGAACAACCACAAGATTATGGATCAGGATTATTTGATACATTACAATTTGAAGATTTGAAAAAAGCTCATGTAGAGTCATTAATACCAATAACAGAAGACGATTTACATAATAGAAAACAATACACAAATGTAGAAGAATTTGTAAGAGAAAGAACACATGATATAAATAAAAGTAAAGAGACATATGAATCACAAAAAAATAAATATAAAGAAGAACAAAATCATAATGAAGATATAAATATACGAAGAGCTTATACCTTAATGAATCAAGATGAAGAAATAAGAAATAATTACGATAAATTTTGGTCGGATTTGAAAAGAATTAATAATTAAACAAAAGATACATAATTATCTGATTCATTATAATTTATATTTTGATATAGAGATTGTATATGGAATTTATTACTTACAAATTTACGTAATTTACGAATATTATATTTATCTATACTTTTACCAGATATATCACAAAATAAACAATCCTTATTTGAAAATAAATCATTTTCAGAACAGTTAAAATTAATTCTAATATTACAATTTAAACATTCTTTATATTTATACAAAGATGTACATTCTCCCTTTTCCATGTCATCTAAACATGTAATATATATATCTTCTTGGTTATGTATTTTATTAAAATGATTACCCATTTAATTATTTTTAAAAATTGAATATTATATATTGAATTTTTAAAAATAATGTTCAATTTTTAAAATAATTATAAAATAAATTTATTATAATAGTATATATGAATTACTATACTAAATATATTTTTGTATTAATATTATTATGTGTATGTGGGTATATGTTTGATAATTATAAAAAAAGTGAATTAAAGAATGATAAAATGAACGATTATGATTTAATTAAGAAATACTTATTAAACGATTCGACTTTAGCCAGAACAAACAAACCTATACTATGGATACATATTACATTTGAAACAAATTCAAGATGGTGGTCATCATACGGATCTAGAAATACTAAATGTTTGAATCAACCGTATCAATATTTAACTATTAAATCGTTAATAGATAAATGTGGAGAAAGTTTTAATATTTGTTTGATAGATGATAAATCTTTTAATAAAATAATTCCAGGATGGAATACTAAAGTATCAAATTTACCAAATCCTTTAAGACCACATTTAAGAGAGTTAGCAATGGCAAAATTATTATATTACTATGGAGGTATGACAATACCATCTTCATTAATTTGTATGAAGGATTTAAAATCATTATACATTAAAGGGTTAAGTGTTACCGATATGTTTTGTGGAGAATTACCAAGTAAAAATGCTATTTCTACATACACAGAATTTTTTCCAAGTAATTTAATAATGGGTTGTAAGAAGGAATGTAGTTTGATGCAAGAATATGTAAATTATTTAGAAACCGTTGTAAGTACAGATTATACTAATGAAATGGAATTTACAGGTGAAACTGATAAATGGTTATATCAGAAGGTAAAACAGAAAAATATAATGCCTCTAAATGCAAATTATTTTGGCGTTAAAACAAGTAAAGGAGATCCTGTTTTGATTGATGATTTATTAAGTGATGATGATGATTTTCATTTACCTGGATGTATTTATGGATTATATGTACCTGCTGATGAAATATTAAAAAGAACACAATATCAATGGTTTGTAAGAATGAATCCAGAACAAGTATTAAATAGTAGTACAAATATAGCACGATATATGTTATTAAGTAATTAAAAATAGATATGATATGGAATAGAATATTTAGATTTACTGTATACAATTTTCGTAGAAAATGAAATAGAGTTAAGATTACATATTTGTCTAATAATTGTACATAATTTATTATAAGTAATATCTCTCTCTATATAAAATATTTTAGAATTATAATAAAATGGTTTTATTATATTTAAAAAAAAGTTTAACTCATTATGTATATTAGCGCGTTTATAAGCATTAGAATCTAATAAATAATATTTATCAGTTTTGTCACATATTTTTTCTAAAAAATTAAATAGCAATTGTTTGTCAAATGTAGATTTAAATATTTGGCTCATTGTATATTTTATTAAGATAATAGTTGAATTAAATTATTAGAAAATAATGCTAATTCAATTTCATCTTCATGAATATTATTAAAAATGGTAATGTATTTACATAATAATTTAATAATTTCATATTTATCTATTTCATTAATGATATTTGTAGATTTAATAAAAATTAAATAATTATCATAAATATCCATAACTGAATAACCTTTATCAAATAAATCATATAATATATCAATACTATGAATAAGATTATTGTTTAAAATATAATTAGTATAATTTGAAAAAATAGTAAAGCTAATATTAGTACATATACGATTAGCTAAATCTAAATCAATTGGTTTATTTATAATTTTAAATTTTTCCAAATAATTTAATAAAATTCTAATAGATCCATTACAAACAGATATAATATATGTTTCAGCCTCAGATGTAATATTTATATTTTCTAATTGTTTTATTTTATCAAGAATATTGTTAAATTGAATATTATTTAATGGTTTAAGTTTAATAATATTTGTTCTAGATTGAAGACTATCGATAACTTTTTGAATATTACAACATGAAGAAATAAAATGAACATTATTATTATATTTATCAATATAATTTCTAAATACTTGTTGACTTTGTTCGTTAATATTATCAATATCATCCAAAATAACAATTTTTTTCTTATTTTGTATAGAGCAACGAGTTTGACAAAAAGTTTTAACTTCTGAACGATAATATTGTATACCTTGATCTTTAAGGCTATTTATTTCTAAAATATTATCATGAGAATACGTGCTTCCATAGTATTCTTTAATAAGTGTATTAATTAAAGAAGTTTTTCCTGACCCAGAATCACCTATAAAAAGAATATTTAAATTATTCATTGAGATTAAAGTAGATAATATATGAATAATTTCAGGCTGAATTTCAAAATCGTCAAATGTAGATGGTTTATACTTGTAAATAAATGGAATACTCATTAATATAATATATTCGTTAATAAGTATTTAAGTAAATGTAATTATATAATAATAAATGAGTTTTTATAAGGTATTAGATATTAGTGAAAGTGCTTCTCAAGATGAAATAAAAAAACAATATAGAAAATTATCATTAATCCATCATCCAGATAAAAATAATAATAGTAAAGAATCACAAGAAAAATTTCAAAAAATAAGTGAAGCATATGAAACTTTAGGTGATGAAGAAAAAAAAAAGATATACGATATGCAAAAAACAAATCCATTTATGAATCAAGGATTTAGAGGAGGAGTAAATCCAATGGATGATATTATGAAAATGTTTTTTAATGGTAATATGGCTAGTAATATGGGTGGAATGCCACCAGGAATGAACTTTGGTGCAAATATGCCTGGAGCTAATATAAGAATATTTAGAAATGGACAACCAGTTGATATTAATAATTTAAATAAACCCCCACCAATAATTAAAAATGTAGCAATTAGTTTAGAACAAGCGTATAATGGTGATCAAATAGCAGTTAATATAGAGCGATGGTTATTTGAAGACGGAATACGTAAATGTGAGAATGAAACTATTTATGTTCCTGTACATAAAGGTATAGATCATAATGAAATAATACTACTAAGAGATAAGGGTAATATGTTAGCTAATAATTTGAGAGGAGACATAAAAGTGATAATAGGAATTCAAAATTCATCTATTTATAAGAGAGATGGATTAAATTTAATATTAGAAAAAAATATTTCTTTGAAAGAAGCTTTATGTGGATTTGAATTTATTATACAGCATATAAATGGGAAAAATTTACGTTTTAATCAAGAAAAAGGAAAAATAATTAAAGAAGGTGCAATAAAAATAATTCCTAATTTTGGAATGGAGAGAGATAACCATACTGGAAATTTGTGTATTAAATTTAATGTGGTGTATCCTGAATCATTATCAGATAGTCAAATAGAACAATTAATGAATATTTTATAATATTTTAATTTTAATATATACTAATTATCTTTATCAGAAATAGCTAATATAAATGTTCCACAAATAACAAGTATTATTGCAAATAATTGTGTATGTGTAAGTTTTTGAGAAAAAAGATAATATGACCCAAATGCTAAAAATATAGCTATAAATGTATGATGAATAGCATGTATAATAGAAAGATGTTTACCACTTCTCATAACTAAATACAGAAATATATATGTAATAATAATAGCTATCAATCCCAGATAAAAATATAAATTTAAAAGATTATTATGATAAGAACCTTTTTTTAGAAAATATTGTGATAAAAGTTCACTAAATGACATAATTATAAAAAAAAGAATTAATATTTTATCAGAAATCATATTTATATATATAAGTATTAAAATAATTTAAAGATTATATAATGTATATATTTGGGAAATATGATTTATATTATTCCATAGACATACATGGTGTAATGGTAACATGATTCCCTTCCAAGGAATTGCCCCGGGTTCGATTCCCGGTGTGTGTATTTTTAATAATAATAATTAATTTATAATTATTATTAATCATATTTGAATTAAATTAATACTTTATACTTAATATATATAAAACAATTAAAAGACCAATTATATTTTTAGAAAATATATCGAGTATATTATAGAATATATTTTTATATTTAAAAGAAAACATATAAGCTATACCATACAAAGACCATAAAATAAAATTAATCCAAAATAAATAATTATTAATTAAATGTTCGCCAACAAAATTACTATATATAAGATAGTATGAAACAACTAACGCCAAAAATCCAATAATTGTAGCTAAATATTTTTTTATTATTTTAATTTCTCCCAGTAAACCTAATATAAGCATAAACGCATTG
>Ga0233414_10000436_pt1 | contig 17652 bp, 13 predicted proteins | sample Na_anoxic_10_MG_FD_189020 | JGI IMG/M metagenome (GOLD analysis project Ga0233414, IMG submission 189020) | Seawater microbial communities from Saanich Inlet, British Columbia, Canada - Na_anoxic_10_MG | ecosystem: Environmental > Aquatic > Marine > Inlet | place: Canada: British Columbia... | reverse complement strand
TGACAACATATCCGGTCAGCAACCTTAGCATCATGTTTGAAATGGATGTATTACCAGTGCGAAATAGAAAATGGGCGTGATTGCCAAGAAATGCCCAGGCATAACAGGCCGTGTTTGTGGCTGGGAGTAGATTGCTCAGGCGCTCTAACAGGTTATCGCGGTCTTTATCGTCCCTGAATATTTTTCTGCGCTCTATTCCTCGGATGATAATGTGGTGCAGAACGCCGGATGCCTGCCCGCCATCGTCCCGCCCTGCGGGACTCAGGCGAGGCGGGCGGGAGTCTAAACGAGCTAATCTTGGCATGAACAAATGATTACCAAAATACTATGGGCTATGTCGAGTTAATTATTTATTTATGCCCGTCCCCCTATTCTCGTTAAGATACATGCCCAGTTCTGTGCCGGTGACATACCCGTCTCCATCAAGGTCACTTTCGCCTCTCAAGGCACGAATGAAAGAAGGGACAAACACACTCCTTGCGAGTACCTCCTCACCGGCACTTCCTGCTGAGATAAACTGCCGAACCGGGTGGGAGGTTACATCTGAGATGTGAGGAGGATGCTTTGGCAGGCCCTTTGTCTTGAAAATAGTCCCTGAAAAGCAGGAGTCAAAGAGAAATAGGGCATGTTTCGCCTCAATGCGCCTGCACCACGCCATGATCAGCCCCATATCCAGGGCCTTACGGACAAAGTCCTTCTCATTGTATCGTGGGTCAGGTGCATCGGTTGGGACCAGGTATCCTTTCTTTCCTTTTTTGCGGGTGTAGCCGTGGCCGGAAAAAAAGAAGAGCAGACGATTGTCCCTGTCAAACCCATACCTGTCGATGAAAGCTTCAAAGGCTGCGTTCAAAGTGTCGCTCGTGGGGTTCAGAACCTTTACCACATGGAAACCCAGGTTTGTGAGGGTAACTTCGATTCGATCTATCTCCCCCGGCACACTTTCAAGATCAAGCCAGCCTTTGGTATAATTACTCACGCCTATAAGCAGGGCGTGGCTTTCTTTATAAAGCCCCACCGCGTGGCCAGAACGATCCTTAATGACCATTTTTAGCCCCTTGGTCTGTGCTGAACCACGGGCAATACCTGAGAGAGAAACGCTCACAGCACAGACGACTAGTAAGGCCCCAACAAAAAAGGTAAATACCTCGCCATATCGTTTACATATGCTGCCGGTCATGGGTATTCCTCCGCCTGTTGATCATGGCATCATAGTGTTCACCCTGTTAATCCTGTCAACTATTGTTTTACCTGACAACCTGCAAAAGTGATCGTGCATGGTTTATTGGTACCGCGAGGGCGCGGTTTTCGCCTTGAGGATAGGCGGTACCGCTCATCACGGCAACAACCCTTCCATGTAAATCAAAGACAGGTGCACCACGCCTGACCTTTGAAACAGGCATAGATACCTGGATCATATCCTGCGGAAGGTGGAGACCTGTGACAATCCCGGATTCAGTTCTGTGCCCATAATCCTGACCGTGCTGCCCACCGATAATAAACACCGTATCCCCCCTGCGCAGACGACCTGCATCACCAATGTGAGCACTCTGGAATGTCTTTTTCGGTGAAATGAGCTGTATCAGGGCAAGGTCCAGTTCTTGATCTATCTTCACCTTTTGGGCCTGAAGCTGCGTGCCATCATGCATGCGCACAATGAGCTTGCCCTGGGCAATGGTTTTTGCACTCGTAAGGATGTAGCCATCTTCGCCTACAAAAAAACCCGATGCCCTGGTAGGGCCTGCTGCGGTATACGAAAGCACAACGACCACGGTCTTGTCAAGGGAGGCGACCAGCCCCGAGATATCAGATGGACGGCCTGAAGTTTCTCCTGTTTCAGAGGGCTGACTCTCATCAAGCTCCTTTTTCAGCTCCGCAGTAAGTGGCTTGGTATAGTAGAAATAGACGAGCCTGTTTGGTTGCTCAGGCCCTTTTGCAACGTAGGCAAACAGATCACTAGTCCGCATCCTCCTCTGCAAGGCATCCTCAAAGTCAAAGAGGCTTTTGCCTTCATACATAATGGTAAATCCAATGGTCTTTTTATCAAAATAATATGAATAGCGCACATCACGTACGTGCTTGATTTTTCCCAAGAGCTTGGAAAATGAGGTGGATACAACCTTGTAGTTCTGGCCGCTGACCCGTTTCATGATAACAACAATATCACCGGCGCGCTTTGATGCTCCGCTGAAGAAGTAGACCAGTTCATCTTCGCTGACTGCTCCCATGGAAAGCTTCGTAAGGCTTCTATCTTTGCTCACGCCATTCCATATAGCCTCATCGATGGCATAGGCGTTTTTTCCGCTGAAATGAAAGGTAATATGAAGGGTCTGGTCGTATTCTGAATAGGTCTTGTTGAGCTTGGCTACCCCTTCGATTCCAGAAATAATGGATATGATGCGCCGGCCTGCCATTTTATAATCCTGAGGGCTCAAATTCTTTATAGACATCCTGATATGCGTTGTTTCAGGAGGCTTGAAGTGATAGAAATATGCCAGGGTATTTCCATGGGTAGTGTCCTGGACAATGTTAGAAAGGATTTCGTCGGCCTCTATTTTGCTCCAGAGAATGGTATCCATGGACACGGGTGATCTCCTTACATCAAAATTATAGGTCAGTCTGTACGCATCGGGATCATAGGCCTTTGTCAGGTTTCTCACAGAAAGGCCCTTTATGATCTTATCGAGGGTCGCCCCTATCTTTCGGTAATCGCCTGGGCCTACATTGTTAAAGTGTACGGTCATGGCAACCCTGTCGCCTTCTTTGAGCTCTGATTTAATATGGATAATCTTTTCAGAAATAGAGACCAGCCGGCGGTTTGGGGCTTCACCAGCAGAGCTGAGGCTGTTCCAGATGCCTTCCTCAAGTCTTGTGATATCGCCGCTGTAGGTAAACGAGAAAACCAGCTTAGACTCGTTGTATCCAGAGCCGGACAGGTACCTGAAGGTCATATCTTTTATCCCGCCTTGTGCGGTGAGGGCGTCTCTGTATATTTTTAGCCGGTCGTGGTAGCGGTCTTCGGTGAGCCCGGAGATAATGAGCCGTTTCCGTTCAGGGGGGAGCTTGGTAATAAGAATCGTAGCTCCTGATTTTTCTATATCAAAATTATCAAATGTTTGCATATCTGTGGCCCTTGCATACAGGGCCCGGTAGTATGCATCCAGGTCTGTTTCCAGCGTTGAGCGGAGAGTAAACGTCTGGCTGCCCCTGTCATAAGTGTCTCTCATGGCCGCTGTAATGCCTGCCTCCTGTGCCAGTGTCAGAAACTCATCCCGCTTTGCAAAATAATCGGGCTGATCGATATTGCGAATAACGATTTTGAGCCGTTTTGTGCCGGCGAGTTTGCCGTAGTGCGCATCTATGAGTGACTTTACTGAAGCGATATTGAGCGTTTGAACGGCATTTCTCAACAATACAGATCGTTCCACTTTTTGTGCAAATGAGGATTCGTACCTGAGGGGTTCGTCAACAATGGTCTTTCCTGTTCCCACATCAACGATGCGGAGGCGTACTCGTATGGCATACTTTTTGAGATCATAGGCCTTATTTTCTTCAACGCTATACCGTTCCACCCACATGAGGGCAAGGGCATCGGGCTGATATTCATCAGCGAGCGTTTTCAGTGCAGGAGAGGATTTCAACGACTTTCGTGTGAGCAGCTTGGCAAAAGGAACTCGAGTGCCTTCGTCTGTTATGAACACCCGTGATGGATAGTCGGCCGCTATACCGGTGGACTTTATTTTAAAGACGGTTTTGAGTCGAGCAGCTGCAGGACCCTCAAGGCCGGACTCGCCCGTAAGCACGATGGTTTGATATTCTGCAGCAAATGCTGTATATGTAAACAGCAAACACAGCAGTAGAGATAGAAAAACAAGCACCGGGATTTTATTGGCAGATGTACGTTTCATTATGGTTTGCTCCTTTGCTATGGTTCGGCACTAAGGCACTAAGCCACCAAGATTATAATTCATATTCCTTCTTTGTGCCGCCGTGTCCCTGGCCCAGACCTGGCATGCAATGCTTAGCTATATTATATGATATAAATAGATATTATATAAGTTGCAATATATGCTAAGGCACTCACGCCAGGGCAGGCTTAGTGGTTCTCATGGCACACAGCAGATTACTTCCTGGTCCCGAACAGGATTCTGTTGCCGCTTGTTGAATATTCCGGCACGCCCAGGTTCAGTCTTGCGCCTTCAAGATAGATCCCAACCCGTTCGGCAAGGCTGTCTATGCGCCCCTCGTAGCCGAGATGAACTGTTTTGGTTTGAAAATCAGCACCTTTGAATTCCCATTTGCTGCCCCCCCTCAACAGGCTCTTTGTCTTTGCGAACTGGGTTTTATCCATGTCTTTGAACACCAGGACAAAGTCCCTGATCTCAGTGGTGGTGATTTCTTCCAGGGTAGTGCGGAGGGCCAGTTTCTTTCGTATCTTCGGCTCAAGATAGGTGGACATCCTTACTGCCGCACGTCGTGAAACCTCTGTCAGGTTGTCCATGTGGCCCCGCCGAAAGGGGATGGATGCCGTCTGCTCGGAATGCGCGAGCGTCACCCATGTGCCGCGCTCAAACAGGGTTGCATCCGTGGCGAGCCTGACATGCAACATGCCACCTCTCTGTTCGACGGCCTTGATAGTCACACCAATGAGAAGGTTAGCGTAGTCTGCAAGTATCCTCTTGCCGTTGACAAACTTCTTGTCAATGTTGCGCAGCTCCAGATTGGCCTTAAATCGTGTAACTTCATCTTTCGAGAAGAGGTCATCTGTGTTGCGGCCTTCCTCTTTAACTCGTTGCACAAGGTTGCCCTTTATCTGCTCGAATTGAACTACTTCATAGCCCTTCTGGGCGAAATAGTCTTCTACGCTTGCAAGGATTGTATCCACTGCTTCGGGGTGAACATCCTTTTCAGGGACATTCCAGAAAAGCTCGACATAGGTACGATATTTTGCAACAGGTGTAATAGCACGCTCCCGAACGAGGGCCTGTTTCAGCAGTTTTTTATCGATCCTGAAGTAGGCACTGAGTTTGACGAATTCTGGTTGCACCGATAGAGGGCCTCTTGTCACAACTACTTGATTGGTCATTTCCCAGTCCATGATAAAATTAGGATAGTCCTTGCTTGCCTTTTTCACGGCACGCGCAAATTCATCCTTTTCCATGGGCTGCGCCAGGGCGTGGTTGATATCCTGTGCGGCCTCGTGAAAGGCCTTGAGTTTCATGTCATTAATTATTCTTTGAGCGGTCTGTCTCCTGGCCGCATCCCTGTCTTTGATGATCTCTGGAACATCCATGCAATAATTGTTAAAGGTGACCACATAGATTGTGGGAGTTGAGGCAGGGGCAGTAAAGCTCATTATCTCCTTTTCCTCGAAGGCGAGCTCTTTTGTTTCGATTGAAGCGATCATTGCATCCTTTAACGCCTTTCGGTTAATCTTAAAATAGACACTAATAACCATGTCACCAGCCGCTTCGGCCTCCTGCTTCAGAAGCTTCCATTCGGTGAGAAATTCAGGATACCTCTTGCCTGCCTTCACCGCCATTTTCTCACATTTATCGGCTGGAATAGGCCGAGACAGGGTTGCGGAGATATCATTAGCAGCTTCAATAAATGCCTTTGTTTTTAGTTCGGCGACTGCCCTTTGTGTTGCCTTTTTTCTGGCAGCTTCAATACCGTGGATATCTTTTTGCACAGGAATTCTGTAATCATAGTATATGGCGACGTACTCTGCCGGTGTGGATACCGGAAGCGAGGTGTCAAGGATCTCCTTTTCGGTAAATGCTGTTGTCTCCACAGCAGGCTTTTCCACAGCAGGTTTTTTTACAGTAGCACACCCTGTGGTTACAACTATGGCCAGAACAATCATTTCGAGGATCGTATATCGGTTTTGTCTCATCGTCTTATCTCCTTGTTGTGAACAAAAGATTCGAAGGTTTATGGAGCAAAGGTTTGAGGTATCCTATCGAACGAGAATTTTTACTTCAGCCACTGGGATCAGCCTTCTCCTTTGTATAGCAAGGCCCCTCGCCAGTGATTCCTGCAGCCCTCGGTATCCACTGCGAATACGGAAAACCTTGGCCCCCCGTATGAAATCTCGTGATACATACCTATCATCAATAGGGTACCGTGCAGCAAAAACCTTTATGTATTCCTGTCCCCTTGTCTCATCACTAATAACCAGCTCCACGTCATCCTTCTTGCCTCCCACACCGTACCGTACTCCTTTTTTTAGAAATCCCTGTTCATAATCATTTGAAGGAAAGGCCTGGAGAATCAAACCATCCGACTGGATATAGTACACTCGGGCATAGCAGTCCTCCTCTGGCCGAAGGTATACAACAAGCCGTTCATTATTATAATAGACGCTACTGCTCTTGTTGGTCCAGACATGCACTGGAATGCGGGTATCGTAGCTGATTTCATCGTCTCGGCGCTCAGTACTCTGGGAGGCAATCTCGATATTCTGGGGGAAAACAGCCATGCCATGGGGAATGGAACGCTTCGCGAACTGTGTCGAGACATTGGCAATCTCCCTCCGTTCCGCCTTTCCTTTGGTAAGGATCAGTCTGAATATTATATCGTCCTCCGCAATAGTGAAATGGCCTGTTAATTTCACCACGTGTTTATCTTCGCTTTTTTGTGTGGAAGGGGCAAGCAGAACAAAGGTGCCCGACTTAATCATCTCCTCTTTTATATAACCCCTCATGGTGGCTGAGAAATCGCTTACATAGGCGTCTGACTTTGTATGTCCCCCTGAGAATTCGCCAAAGATAATCTTCACTATCTGGGCGAATAGTCTCTGCTCAAGTTTGCCGGTCAGTTCATATGCCACATCCCTGAGTGACCGTTCTTTCCAGGATTGTGGAAGTGTTATAATCGGTATTTCTCCTGATGTAGAAGCCAGAACAGTTTCCCCATCTATCGAGTCTACCAACGAGACGTTCACAAATAGTGCCTCCGGTCTTTCAAGGAATGTTGTCATCACGTAGCTCTCAACGCTCATGGGAGTTGGGCTCACAACAAAACCTCTCTTTCTGATCTCGTTTGCCACCACCTTCCCGACGGTTTTCATGAAGGGATAATAGGCCTGCCTGTTGGATTCATCCCGAAACGAATGAATATAGATGTGACCGCCCGGCTTCCGGCCTTCTACCAGCGTGCCAGCAAGGTCCTTCACATAGTCCTTCCAGTCCTTTTGGGCATATGAAGGAGAAAGAAATACAAGGGAGCTAAAGATAAAGATGAAAGCAAGCAGCTTCAGAATTGAAGTCTTTTTTCGTGAATTATGCATTTTATTTATGAACACACATTTTTCTTGAATTTACATGTGGAAGTTCTCTCTATTTGGGCATTAGAGGAAAATTTCCCATATTAGCAGTGATAACCAAAACCTACGCCCATCAAAAGACAAGGAAAAAATTTTCGAAATTACCCTTAATGCCATTTGACATCAGCAGTCCAGGAGCCCGTGTTGTCATAAAATTTATCGTCGTTCATGCTGAGATATAGGGAACCTGTTGCGTTGACTGTTCCACTATAACTACTACCAATCAAAAAAGGAGTACCACCGGTGCCGATTTTTCCTACAAGTGCATAAAAGGTAAGCCCAGGTGCAACAAAACTGTCAGGAGCCGAGGGCTGATTTGTCCACCCATCAGGGCCATAGTCACAACCCGAAAAGCCACAATTTACTGAACCATAGGCATTGATTTCTAATGTTTCACCAGTATCTAAATTAATACCTGTATTATTCCATGGAGACTGGGAATTAATGGTGACTCGCTGCTCTTCTGGTTCTGGGGGCTCTGGCGGCTCTGGGGGCTCTGGATTATCTCCACCTCCGCCACCTCCGCCACCTCCAGCAGCTGCGCCCAAACCCAATGCAGCGCCAATACCGGCAATGGTCACCATGGAAAACGGCGCTTTTGCCTCAACAAGACCAGCACTGGTAGCAGTCGGTGCTGTACCTGATGGTCCATCCATAGATGTACCAGGCGCAGCAGTAGCTCTTCGGTGTGATACTTTTTGGGCTTCTAATTTCTGGGAAGAGGTATAGATATCAGGGTCTACAAAACCATAACGGGCAGAAGTTCCAACAACATGCATAACAACAGCGTCCGTAAAGCCGAAAGGACATGGGCGAGCATATGAAACAAGTTCAGTATTCACATCAATCTCACCTGTTGAGCTCATCTGTTGCCAGGCTGGAATTTTCTTTGTATTTTTTTTCTTGGCGTTGAATGTCTGTGTTCGTATCAGCTGATTATGATGGTTTACTACTAAGAAGATGTACTCAAGCTCTTGAGCTTCATGGTTTGGTGAGGGTAGAATTCCCACATAGATATTTTTTCCGGTCTCTTTCATTGGAATAAACACCCAATCAGCTTGCTCAGTTGCACGAAAGTAACACCGAACCAAGGAAACACCAGCCTCATCAGTAATATCGGATTTAATCTGAATACGATGTCCAGTGACAAAGTAAGTAAGAGGCTTGTGCTTAATTGTTATTTTTGCCTTTTCTGCGGCACCAGCAGTTGATAAAGTTACCGGCATCATCAGAAGTAGTGTTACAATAATGGATAGAGCTTTTGTAAGTGTGGTTGAAACAAGGTTTTTCATTAGGAGTCTCCTTTCTGAGCTAGTTGTTGTTTTAATAATTGCATTGTAGTGCTAAAAAGCCTCGATATACTTTTTAACTATTTTGGAGATCGAGAAGAAGAAGGTTAGGTATTGGTCGTATCTATTTCCCAATACTCAGTGCTGGATCAAACTTTCCTGACACTGTTGGAGATTGAGCATTTCTTGTTGCTCTTCTCACCTGCTCGGAGAGATACGGGATAAGTTCTCCAAGGGTAACCCTCTGATCCCTATTATAATCAGCTTCTCTATTAAGACCTTTAAGCAAATAGTAGGTAAACACTCCATGCCCACCTCCCCACTTTCTACTTTCTTGGGAAAGTTCTCTATCGGAAGATGCGCTTATAACACACACCCCATCACCGACCTTAGAAAGATCTTGCAGCCCTGAACTGATTGGATTCACTTTTAATCCTCTGCCAGTCCTCATTGCGACATCAAAACTCTTTCCAATTCCCCCAGAATGGCAGGCATCTGCCAAAATAATTATTTTCTTCGCATGAATGAAGCGTTTAAGGGCGGTTTTTATATCCCACATGGGAAAACCTGTGGTCGCTATGTTTTCGTGCTGAACATCGTATGGCAAGAGAAAAAGATTATCAGTAGAATCCGGAGAATCTGGTGATCCATGACCTGCAAAATATATCATTATAACATCTTCTTCAATTGCTTGCTTAAGCCATGTAAACAAAGAACTTTTTATATTTTTTCCAGTTGCCTCATGTTCAAGCAATAATCTTATCCTGGCAGAAGAATATCGGCCGCCAGTCGGAGAAATGAGCCAGTTGTAAAATGAAAGTGCATCTGAAGCGGCATAGCGTAGAGAAGGTATCTGTGTGTCTTGATAATTGGAAATACCAATCACTAAAGCCCACCTCGCTCCCGTCATATGGATCTTATGAGCAAATGTCGTTTTTGTTGTACCATATGTGCTTGCGATTCCAGGACTGTCATATCTTATCATCACCATCTTTTCAGCCTTATTTCCATATACATCCAATGCCTCTAACTTAATATAATTTTCACCCTCTGTGAGTGAGGCCGTATATGAAAAGCCTCCTGATCCATCCAATTGTACGTCAGTATCTTTAATGGTAAAGGATTTGATATCGCTGTCATCTCTTACTAAACCTTTAATTTCAATTTGTTTCTTGTCTTTGACGATTGCAAAACCGCTTTCCAGTTCTGATGAAGTAAGGTGGATAACGGGAGAATCCATTTCAATCCTTGCCATTCTATAGCTTGCTAATTCTAAGCTGCCTTTCCAACTTGATTCTACCTTTACCATCCTTTTAACCTTGGGTGAATACCAAATTGTTTCGGACCCTTCTCCATGCTGGGTCAAATTACGAATAGAACGGTGAATTCTAAATGCCTCAAATATGCCAGCCTCTGTAAATATTGTTTCGATTTTTCTCACAATAAATCGATCTTCATATTTACTATAACTCCCGTCTATACAAGGACCGTCATATTCATTACCCCACACTTTTCCGACAAATAATGGAAAATCAATATATTTTGGTGAAGGCCTATTCATTTTAATATCTTTTCCAGTCTTGATACATGTTCTTCTTATGAGTTTTCCTGTCGTATCATAATGTAGGTGATAGATATCTTTATCTTTTTCGCTATAGAATTCAATAATATAACTATTATCTGGATTAACTCTAATTATCTCTAGCCGTAGAGTATCAGCACTGGATTTTTCATTCGAACTTGTATAAACCCAGCGGTCTCCAACTTTCATCTTGGGAAAATCCCCTTCTACTTCGTTGGACCGGGAACTTTCTTTCAGGTTTGCAGCTGTTACATGAGTTGAGCATATCACTCCTATTAAAGATGTGACAAGTATGAAAGAAAATATAATCCGTTTTGCTGAAAACATGGTACCCTCCTTTCTGACAAAGCTGTAACCGCTCATTATTTATTCAGCAATACTCCGAGATATCGAGATAAGAAATAATTTTGCAGGAAACTCAAATTCTTTTTTGATCTCCAATTGAATATGATACAAGACCATTTTCTATTTTAATATTATTTAGAGAAAGGGGCTTATTTGTCAATGAAAAAAACATCTCAGCAACTTTTCTCTATGCTAAACCGCTACAGCATTGTCCACTGAGGGCAAGGTTACTCCTGCCGCAGGGCAGTGATTGGGTCCATCTTTGCCGCTTGGTACGCAGGATACATACCAAAAAAAATGCCAACAAGAACGGACATCAATAAAGGGAGGATTATCGCATATAACGTGATAGCTGTATTCCATCCTGCCCATGTTGTAATCACCCAAACAACACCTATTCCAACCCCAATCCCAATAAACCCACCGGATAAAGTCAATAGTGCCGTTTCAGTGAGAAACTGAACGATAATGTCCCCTTTTGTGGCCCCTATTGCCCTTCGTATTCCAATCTCTCTCCTACGTTCCGAAACTGTGGCCAGCATAATATTCATAATTCCTATACCCCCAACCAGCAGAGATATACAGGCAATGCTACCCAACACGGTATTAAATACCCGCTGAGTTTTCTGAGATTGACGCAGGAGTGCCTGAGGAATAACCATCTGGTAATCTGCCACACCGCCGTGTGATACTTCCATAACCCTCTTGATAACACCTGCACTCTTGAGCACTTGATCTGTCTTTCGCATCTGGATGATAAGTTCACTTAATCCACTTACCATAGGTGTTCCCATCTTAGCGTCTATTTGCCTCAATGCTCCCTCTGTGCCTATTGGAATAAAGATCATTTCGTTATAATTTCGTATGGATACTGCAGATGATTTGGCTGTCTTTATATCATACCTTTTAAGTACACCAACCACTTTAAATAGATGATTTTCAATTCTTATATACCTTCCCGGCTTACCGTTCGCGCCAAGGCTTTTACTTATTGTTTCACCCAATACGCAAACCAAGTTTTTAACATTAGTATCCTGATTCGTTATAAATCGGCCGTGAGGAGTGGAAATGTTCAGAACCTGTGCATAGTTTGCAGAACATGCGACAATCTGGGGCGAAATTTCTTTGACCATTCCAATTATTGAAGCTGTTAACTCTTTAAGACATGCTGCATCCTTAACAGCCTGGCATCCTTGTATAATTCGATTGATATCATAAAAACTCAATCCACGAGATAACCTTTCCCTAGCCTTTATGGCCTGGTCCTTTGTTAACGATATTGCTTTTAGGTATATGTTCCGCGTACCCAATTGCTCTATTTGGCTTAGGGCTTCTTGTTTGGCCCCTTCACCTATGGATAACATGGCAAGGACCGCCATAACACCAAATATAACGCCCAAAATACTGAGAATAGCCCTTAATTTATGTTGCAGAAGCGAAAGCGTCGCCACCCTAATAATTTTAGCAGTCTTTCGCAACGCTTCCCCTCAATTTAGACAATGAATTTTCCATCTCTTAACGTCATTACTTTTTGGGCATGGGAGGCCACCTCGTGATCATGGGTTACCATTACTATAGTAGCACCATCATCATGAAGAGATTGAAATAGTTTGAGGATTTCCTCGCTGGTTTCAGAGTCTACATTGCCTGTTGGTTCATCAGCAAGAATAAGTGTTGGTTCAATGGCCAGGGCCCTGGCAATTGCCACTCGCTGCATTTCACCTCCTGAGAGTTCAGCAGGTCTGTGGTTAATCCTATCGATTAATCCCACCTGTTTAATGGCCTTCATCACACGTTCTTGTATTTTGCCATCATCACGAGAGGAATAAAGAGAAGGGAGCTCAATATTTTCAAAGAGATTTAGCTGGGGTAGAAGATTAAAGGTTTGAAAGACAAAACCTATATGATTGGCACGGATGTTGGAGAGTTCTTTATCTGAGGCCTTAAACACATCTCTGACATCTAATAAATAGATTCCAGAGGTAGGACGTTCCAGGCATCCTAATATATGCAATAAGGTGGACTTTCCAGAACCTGAAGGCCCCATAATGGCTATGAATTCACCCTTATCCACATAAATATCAACACCCTTTAAGGCGTGAATCAATGATGAGCCTATATGGAATTCCTTAGATAGTGCAGATGCCTCTATAAGGTATGACATGAATTATCAATCATCTTTATCTTCCTGAGGTGGTTTAACAAGAGAGATCTGATCCCCACTTTTCAATCCTGATACGATTTCAGCTATATCCTCATTCTGTTTGCCCAGATCGACATTCACTTTTTTGAAGCTATCACCTATATACAGGAAGCAATATTTTTTTCCTCCCTCGTTAAAAATTGCCTGTATCGGTACAGAGAGAGCGTTCTTCACTGTATCGGTCAGTATTGAAACCCTTGCGGTCATACCTGGCCTCAGTCTGGAATCTCCGCCTTTCAAGGGCACCGTCATTTGAAAGTATTTTTCAGCGCTGCCCTCTTGAAATCTCTCCGAAGCAAGCATACCTATAAAGCTCACCTCACCTTCAAACAAAACATCGGGATATGCATCTATTTGTACAGTACATTTTAGGCCAAGGGCGATTTTGTGAAGATCGACTTCCCGGACCTGTGTCATTACAATCATGGAAGAAATATCCGGCAAATACAAGATCGGTTGATTCTGCCAGACTTTATCCCCCACCCTGGGTTTTCTTTTTTGGCCCTCACGGTGAGTTTCATATAATATCGCTATCCCGGGAAAGGGAGCACAAATAGTGGTTTTTTCAAGTTCACTTTGGGCAAGTTTCAGAGAAGATTTGGCTGTTTTAAATTTACTCTTTATTGCTTTTAACGATGAAACAGACTTAGCTATCTTAAAAACACTGCCATTTCGGGTCTGCTCAATTTCCATTTCAGCTTTTTCAACCTTTGCTTTCACAGTTTCTTTGAGTGATGGGAAAACATGTTTCTTGTAGCTATCATACTTTTTATATGCAGATTCGTATTTCTCTTTCAGTTCCGCAGCCTTTGCTTTTGCAAGTGGTATCTCAGTTGGGTTTTCATACCCTTTTTTATTCAGCGCTTCAAGGTCTGAAATGTAGGAAACGTATTGCAAATATTGTTCTTTGGTCTTTTTCATTTCCTCTTTGAATTGGGCCAGCTGTATAGGGCCATCACCTTCAACAAGCCTTTTGAGCTCGAGTTTTGCAACTTTCAGATTGAATTCGGCTGTCCTGATCTCCCGTTCCACCTGGCTCTTTTCCCACTCCAGTATCTGCCTCGCTGCGTCGACCGCAGCTTCCAATTCGATCACTTCGCCTTTCAAGCGGTGAATATCATTCTCAAAAGGTGTGGGATCAAGCTTCACCAAGACATCAGCCTTCTCTACCCGGGTTCCATCTTCGACCAGATAAATGATCTTTCCCTTATCCCCCCGCATAGCAGATGAAACCATATGTGATCGTGCTGCATCCAAAACCCCAACGGTATTCACCATAATATCAAAGCTTTTCTTAGATACAGTGGCAAGTTGAAAATCAGAGGCTTCCTCATAACCTGATCTCACAAATCGTGTCACGATAAGCCCGATAATACCCATACAGAGAGCTATGATAAGATACTTTCGCATGACCCTCACGGTAATTATAAAACCATTTGTTTTCTAGTGTTCAATAAGCGTTCCCAGAACTGCACGCATCTGGTATGTTCCAACAATATATTCTGTCTTTACAGAAAGGAGATTCGTTCGGGCCTGCTGGAGCTCAGTCTCGGCTTCAATGATGTCAAAATTGTCGGCCATGTGGTGCCTGAATTTGATTTTTGAAAGTGCCAGTTTACCTTCAGCATGTCGTATCTGTTCATTCCTGATGGTGATTCGCTCCTCGTCCTTTGCTAACGCTTCCAGTTTGTCTCGAACCTCTCTCTTTATTTCATCCTCCTTTGAGTTAAAATCCAAACGGGTATTTCTGATATTGATCAAACTCTGTTGATACGATGCTCTCTCGGATTTACGTGCCCAATCCGTGCTCGCAACCAGATTTATGCTCCAGATCCTTTCATCGAATCCCAAGCTTTGGTCAAAATCATCTGACGAACCGAATCTTTCATACCCCATTGCAAGGTTCAAGCTTGGCAGGATATTATGCTTGGCAATACCAGCCTTTCTCTGTGCCTCCTGTATGGCATCTTCAGCCTGTTTGAGCTCTACCCTATTGTTACGTGCTGTCGCCATTCCGTCTTTCGAATCGATGCGAACGGGTTCGCACTCCATCGGCGCATCGACAGTTATTACCGTTTCAAGGGGAATGGCAAGAATGAATTTTAATCTATCCTCAGCAGCCTGAAGGGCTTTCCGGGCAAGGGCCAGGCTGTCTTCGGCATCTCTTATGCGTATTTCTGCCCTGTAGATATCCATGGGAGTTGCCAGGCCCACTCTCTCTTTTATTTTTGCTGTTTCTGCATGCATTTTCAGACTTTTAACCTGAGATTTTGAGAGCTGGGCAAGTCCTTCTTGTTTAATAATATCGTATACAGCAGACACGGTCTCAAGGACAACACTAACCCGTGACAGGTAAAGTGATCTCTCGGCATTGCGAAGGGAAAACTGTGAGCTGTAGATACTATCACGGTTTACCTCTTTTCCGAAACCTTGAAACAGCGGGATATCAAGAGAAAGTCCAACTTTTCCGGCATATTCCTCATCTGATCTTCCAAAGGCCGGAGAGATAGCAACCTCTGGGCCAAAGTTGAATTTTTTTTTGAAAGAAACTCCTGCACCTAAACTCTCTTCATCATCAGTTATGCCTGCACTTGTCGCAGGTGTAATCTTTACGTCAAATTCAGATCGGATTAAATCTAAGGATAACTTCTGGCTTTCAAGACTGTATGCAGAACTAAGAAGTGATCTGTTTGCCTTAAGGGCGAGGTTAATGGCCTGCTTGAGGGTTAGATGAATGGTCTCATCGGATACCCGATGCCTCGCTTCTATAGGCGGACCGGTTTCCGGACCAACTGCCATGACCGATATGGGTGCAAAGAAAAGGCAAAATACAGCAAAAATGGAAAGAACGGCTTTTATTTTCACAGTATTTTCTGTCATTTGATAGATAGAGTGATAAAAGCTGTGATATATCCTGGTTGTCGAAAATCGAAATTGACCTTTCCCCAATTAGTTAATCCGACACCCACATACGACATAATCCCAATTGTCATTGAGCCCTGCAGGATATTTGTGACATTTCCAATCACTAATAAAGAAAACCGCAGAAAAGCAGGGTTTGGATACATATTTTCTTTTCTTGCGTTGTTTGTGTGCTCAATAACACACTCGCGAGCGGGGGAGTACGACGCGTTTTCCCCAGTAAGCATCATACCAGGTCTTATAGCATTTACCGCTTTCCCTGCGGCCATACTTATAGGCTTTCGGGCAACACATGATGTATCCGTCCCCCCATTTGTTTGCGCAGTAGCCCGAACGACACGGCTGGCTTCAGCTTGAGCCACCTGATCCACCGCCTGAAAGTGCCATAGCACCAACCAAAGCTGCACCAAGGGCTACTCCTGCTCCAATGGCAAGAGCACCTTCCTTTCCAGATCGTTTGCTAGCAGTCTTTTTCGTTGGAGGTGGCGAGGCCGGTGTCGGAGCAGCTATTTTTTTGGCCTGAGCCAAATATTTTCTCTGACTCTTTGAAAAGCTAAGCGGAGGCGGTGGAGATTCAAGCCAAGATCTTATTTCAGTTGGCTCAAAGGGGCCCTTTCCCCCATTTCCCATAACTAACATGCGAGCCTTTATTTTAGGTTTATCTAGGCAGAATGCCAGGACCTGTGCCGGACCCCTTTCAGATCCCATTTTAACCCAACCTGATTCTTGATCAATATGCTCTATGACATTGACTTTCCCATTAAAAGGATTACGCGGCGGGGGGTAATACATATTACACTTTACTTCCTCTCCTTCTGCATTGTATGCTTTTGCCCTAATCTGGAAATACTTATATGGGTCGTATCCGCGTGGGCCGCCTCTCGGGCCTCCCGGTACAAATTTAACCTTTACAATAGTTTCTTTATCGCCGGCCATAACTGGTAACCCGATTAAAACCATGCCGATTGACAATATTAGACATATCAACTGTCTAAAGGTGAGCCAAAAGACCTGTGATTTATTCAAACTGATCATGACTAACCTCCATCTGGATTGTAATATCCACTTTTAATGTTTCTAAAAAGCCCTATAAACCCCGATTGGTTATGTGCCCAACCTCGGAAGTTTGTAGATATATTTTTAATTTTAGCCCGCGGTTGGTAGATTTTATGAATTATCACTATAATATTTCAGTCAAATGGAATGAAAAAGGCTGTAAGTTCGAATTGAGATTCAATGCTATTGAAAATGAGTTTCCTTTTTTTGAAAATAATATAAGGTAATGAGAATTTTCTTTCAACAATTAATTTCTTAATTTCTTTTTATGCGGTTTTCATGACTTTAGAGATCCTGATTGCATCATTGGCCGATGTCACAACCTCATGAGGTTGGATCAAAATATTGTGCGTGAAAACGGGAAGAGAAAGTTTTCTATTCTTTCCGAAACGTGAAATTCGAACAAATTTTAGTATGACTATACCAGTCACAACTTAAAGCCTTTTATCTTTTCTTAAAGTCACTTAAGAATAATTCTTTACTAAAATCTTTCCAAAGATAGGCCAAGAGGAGATTATCCTAATTCATCTGCATTTCCTTTTCCAACTCCTTGATCTCCTGAACTGTCTGAGCCCGTTCCTCTTCACTTAGATTGTTTTCTTTTAATCTTCTCTTTAGTCCCAAAAGTATCATCTCAGAACGATAATCTACACATGTATATTTCATGCCTATCCGGATGCTGCACACACTTCTGTTTTGATAGAGTATGCCAAAGTCCGAACAAAATGCATTTCGTTAGAAGGCATATGACATAAAAAATAGGCAAATTGCTGGTTACTCCCAGTTCAAAACACCGTGACGAGATGATCTTCGTTGAAGTCTTGCATCGTTATCCAGCAAATCTTAGTGAATTCGGACCTGCGCTATTCGGATACACCGCCACAAACCGCGCTTCCTCTTGAGCTGTGTGCAACATCCGGATAGGCATGGT
>Ga0233414_10000434_pt1 | contig 17743 bp, 4 predicted proteins | sample Na_anoxic_10_MG_FD_189020 | JGI IMG/M metagenome (GOLD analysis project Ga0233414, IMG submission 189020) | Seawater microbial communities from Saanich Inlet, British Columbia, Canada - Na_anoxic_10_MG | ecosystem: Environmental > Aquatic > Marine > Inlet | place: Canada: British Columbia... | reverse complement strand
TCGCATCGCTAAGGTGTATCAGAACACGGGCAGCGGCTTCAGCGAGGTTCATTCCGGCAGCCTGCCGGGCGTGAGCCAGAGTAGTGTGGCGTGGGGAGATTACGACAACGACGGCGATCTGGATATCCTCTTGACAGGAACGGGCAGTGGCATCCGCCATGCCAAGGTGTATCGCAACGACGATTGCCTGAACAGCCCGCCCGAATTCAGCAGCACGCCGGTCCAGACGGCCACCGTGGGAACCCCCTACACTTATGCCATCACCACCGCCGACGCCGACGCCGACGCCGGAGACGCCTTGACCATCACCGCCCCCACCAAACCCGCCTGGCTGACCCTGGTCGACCACGCTGACCGCACGGCCACCCTGGGCGGCACACCAACCGTCGCGGGCGACTATGCCGTCGTGTTGCAAGTGACAGACGGCCACGCCAGCGCCAGCCAACCCTTTAACATCACCGTCAGCGCCCCGCCAACCCCCTGCACTACCCCTCTGGACAGAGTCACCCTGCTCGGCCCGACGGCGGGCTATACCGGCACGGCGCTTGTTTTCCAGAGCGTCATCAGCCCGGCCAACGCGACGCCGCCTTTTACGTACACCTGGTCGGGCAGCGGGATTTTTGAAAACTCTGTCGCCACCTATACCTGGGATGCCACGGGGAGCTACCCGCTGCTGGTCGCGGCGGAAAACTGTGGCGCGACGGTCAGCGACACGCAGACTATCGTCATCGCGGCGCGCCCGGCGGCGGCGGGTGGGGACATTTATGAGCCGGACAATGTGTGCCCGCCAGGAGCGGTGTCCCTGATCCCGACAGACGGAACCATACAACAGCACACCTTTCACGCCGAGGCCGACGAGGACTGGGTGGCGTTCGAGGCGACGGGCGGCATCACCTATGTGGTCGTGGCGCGCGTCCCGCCGCCCTTTGTGGCCGACGTGGCGCTAGAACTCTATCAGACCTGCGGCCAGTCGGGCGCGGGGCATGATCCTGGATTTAGCCCCGAAATCCACTTGAACTTTGAAGCGCCAGAGAGCGCTACTTATTATTTGCGACTGACAAACAATCCCGCGACCGTATACGGCGAGGACGTGAGCTATCAGGTGTCTGTGCGCGAGTTGCAACAGACCACGCCCGGCGCGCTCGTCATCGTGGCGGGCAAGCTCAGGGATGGCGACGAGTTGCAGTCCAACATTCACAACGTGAGCGACGCGGTCTACCAGTTTGCCCGCAGCCACGGCTGCTCGGATGAGCAGATCTATTATCTGGCCAGCGACAGCACGTTGGCCGGTTTTGACGCCCTGGCGACGACGGCGACGCTAGAGTCGGCCCTCACCACCTGGGCGGCGAGCAAGGTTGGCCCGGAGCGGCCCCTGTCGCTGTTTATGATGGATCACGGCGACGAGGACAAACTCTACCTGAACGGCGCGCAGCAATACGTGACGCCGGCGCAACTGGACGCCTGGTTGACGCAACTCGAAACACAGAGCGGCGCGGACGTCAACCTGGTCGTAGAGGCGTGCCACGCGGGGAGTTTTATAGACGCGGCGCAATCGGCGAGCGGGGAGGGGCGGGTCGCAATCGCGTCTACAGGGCGGGACGCCCTGGCCTTTGCCACGCAGAGCGGCGCGGTCTTTGCGGATGCCTTTGTGGCGGCGTTACGGCAGGGGATGACATTGTACGAGGCATACCAGGATGCGGCGTGGAGCACGCAGCAAGCCCATCCCTACCAGACCCCAGCCCTGGACGACGATGGCGATCACCTGCCCAACGGGGTACAAGACGGCCAGGTGGCGATGCAGCGCGGCTTTGCGTGTGCCAACGTCCTACCGGCGCAAGAATCGCCGCCCTATATTGCGTGGAGCGAGATCAAGCGCCTGCGGGCAGACAAAGGGCGCGGGGAGATCTGGGCCGAGGTGCGGGACGACCGCGAGGTGCAGCACGTGTGGGCCGCGGTCTATCCGCCGTCGTATCAGCCCGCGACGGCGGGGAGCGAGTTGCAGGCAGAGCCGGTGCTGCGGCTGCCGCTATCGCCCCAGGGGAACGACCTCTATGGCGCGCAATACATGGCGTTCGACGAGATCGGCGTCTATCGGATCGTGATCTTTGCCGAGGATACGGAAGGCTTGCCGGGGCGGCCCCAGACGTTAAAGGTACAGGTAGGTTGGCAGGTGTATCTGCCGCTAGTGTGGAGGCAATGAGATGTGAGACATAGCGTCAGAAATACGCCATATACCATTTTGAAATCAGCAAAGGAGAAAGAAATGAGAATCAAACAGCAGTTTAGCATAGCGGCGCTCGTTCTTGGATTGGGCCTGACCCTGGCCCTGCTTTTGACCCTATTTACCAGTTGGTCAGCCAACGCCGCATCAGACGGCTTGAAATTGCCCAGACCTCTACAACCTGAAGACGAAACCTCCCTATACCCGATCTCTAATCCCCAATTTCCAGTCTTTATGGTCCAAGATGATGTCAGCATCTCTGCGGCCAAGTCTGATGTCCGCCACGGGGCAGCGGCAGCATTGGCCCTCGACCTGCCGCGCAATGCGGTTAGCGTGCCTCTCGCCACCGCCGTCACCAACCGCACCTTTGTCATGCACGAGATGCAGTCTGGGAACGTTGCCATTACCGGTCCCGCAACGGGCGCGACCAATCACACATATATGTTCCGCGCTACCGTCGGCCCGGTCACGGCCACTTTGCCCATCACTTACGCCTGGCAGACTATTGGACAGTCGCCGCTAACACACACCAGCGCAAGTCTCACAGATGTGGTCACCTTTACCTGGACCACAACCGGTACGTACGCCATCACTGTTACAGCGGTCAATGCTACCGGTATCATCGTCACCGCTACGCATAGCATAGCTATTGATGTGGGCGCGTGGGTGATAGAGTGTGTAGATTGCCCTCATTACTTTACGTTTATGACCGATAGTCGCCTGCTTGTGGACTCGGAAGGCCATTCCCACATGGCTTATGGCGGCGATCACCTCTATTATGCCTGGCACGATGGAGCAAACTGGCATTCTGAGACGGCGGATGACGCACCCCAGGTTGGACAATACGCCTCACTGGTCTTGGACGGGAACGGCTATCCTCACATAAGCTACTATGATGAGCTTGACAGCAATCTCAAGTATGCCTACCGCGATGCTACTGGTTGGCACGTCGAGACAGTGGACACCGACCACGTTGGTCAACATCACACATCCCTGGCATTGGACGCGAGTGGTTATCCGCACATTGGCTACTATTGCGGCTCTACCTCCGATCTAAAGTATGCCTACCTGGATGCTTATGGATGGCATATTGAAACAGTGGATAGCGATGGGATTGTTGGGGTATATGCCTCATTGTCTCTGGACAGTAACGGTTATCCTCACATTGCCTACAATGATAATAGTAATTATGCACTAAAATATGCTTATCAGGATGGAACCGGATGGCATATCGAGACAGTTGAAGGTGGGGGGAATGGCAGTGCATATCTTTCTATGGCTCTAGCTGAGGATGACTATGCTCATATTAGCTATCAATACCATGATAGTTTAAAGTACGCTTATCTGGATGCTTCTGGCTGGCATAGCGAGACTGTAGACAGTAGTGGTGTACTTGCCGGCAAGTACACCTCATTGGTATTGGATGGAAACGGTTATCCCCATATCAGTTATAATTGTCATAATGGTGGGGGCGGTACTTTTTACCTGAAATATGCCTATCAGGACATTGGTGGTTGGCACCTCGAAACGGTAGACGACAGCCCCCAGGCTGTCGGTGATTACACTTCGTTGGCGCTGGATAGGAGCGGCTATCCCCACATCAGCTATTTCGATAACACCAACCGTGATCTGAAATATGCTTACTGGGACGGGGCCGTCTGGCTCATCGAGGTAATGGACAACGCGAGACGTATTGGAGCCCACGTGTCACTAGCTTTGGATGAGAATGGTCATCCTCACATTGGCTATGAGGGTAATTACAACTTACAGTACGCTCATTGGGATGGCACAGCTTGGCACAACGAGACAGTAGAGAGTGGGCAGTATACTGGTCGCTTTCCATCCCTGGCAGTTGATGGGAAAGGCGATCCTCACATTAGCCATTATGATGGCACTAGCGACGGCTTGAGATACACTTACCGGGACACTTTGCGCTGGTATAGCGAGATAGTGGACAGCACAGGGGACGTTGGTCAGTCTACTTCGCTAGCCCTGGATGGAAGCGATTACCCTCATATCAGCTATTACGATTACACTAACGAGAATCTAAAATATGCTTATTGGGATGGCGCTAGCTGGCATATTGAAACAGTGAGTAGTATGGGATATGTGCAAGCTTCTACTGCCCCTACCTCTCTTGCTCTGGACCAGGACGACTATCCTCATATCAGTTACTATAGTGCAACTAATAAAGACATGATGTACATTTACCAAGATGCAACTGGCTGGCATACCGAGACAGTGGACAGTGAGGGGGATGTCGGCACATACGCTTCTCTCGCTTTAGACGAGAATGGCTACCCACACATCAGCTACATCGCCGGTGGGCCTGATGTTGGCTTGAAATATGCCTATCGGGATGCTTCTGGTTGGCATTCCAATTTGCTGGAAATCGGTAGCAGTCAGTTTACATACTTGGCTATAGATGAAATGGGCTACCCTCACATTAGTTACTACTATAATCCCAACTATGGGGATTTAAAATATGCCTATCAGGATGGGGCCGGATGGCATATTGAAACGCTGGACAGTGAAGGAGCCGTTGGCCCAGCTACTTCGCTGGACCTGGATGAGAGTGGTCATCCCCATATCAGCTATCAAGATCAGAGCAACAGCGACCTCAAGTATGCCCATTACTCCACTATACCGTTCGCGCCCGTGCTGGAAAATATAGCCATCACTGGCTCCACAACCGGCATCCTCGACACCATCCATACCTTCACCGCCGCCGTCAACCCGACTGTTGCCATACCCATCACCTACGTCTGGCAAGCTACTGGTCAAGCGCCAGTGACACATACGAGTGATCTGCGCACAGATATGGTCACTTTTATCTGGGGCGCTACCGGCACGCAGGCCATCACCGTCACGGCGACGAATGCTGGTGGCACGGTTAGTGCAACGCACGCCATCATCATCGGCATGCCCTCACCCAGCCCCAACCTCAATATCACCAAGAGCGTAGAACCCGCCACCGACGTATCGCCGGGCAGCATCGTCACCTACACCATCTTCCTGATCAACAGCGGCGACGCCATAGCCACCGGCGTGGTGTTGACCGACGTCTTGCCGCTGGCAGTGGACGTTGGCGATTGGATAGAGTGTACGGCCTGCGGCTCAATGATCTTGCCATTTTCTGACGACGCCTTTAGCTGGGGCCCAAATACTATAGCCCCTGACGAGAGTCACACCTTCCGCTTTACGGCCATCGTGACGACCAACACCACTTATGCCGGGGCCACCGTCATCAACACGGCCGAACTCGTCTCCGGCAACGCCGGTAGTAGTTCCGTCTCTGTGGCTTTCACCATCGCTGGGACGTCACCTTCCTGTCCCTTCCCGTTGACCGGCGCAGCCGTCGACGGCCCCACCAGCGGCTATACCGATACCCTCTATGCCTTTACCGGCGTCATCTCTCCCATAGACAGCACGCAGCCGGTTACCTACACTTGGTCGCCCGCGCCGGATAACGGGCAAGGCGACGGCGTCGCCTCCTACCGCTGGAACGCGCCCGGTAGCTATATCATCACACTGGCGGCAAAAAACTGCGGTGGATTGGTGAGCGCTACCCACACTATCGCCATCAGCGCGCCGGGGTCGTGCGACGATCCGTTGATGGGCGCGTCGCTCGCCGGCCCCGGCGTGGGCCAGATCGGCGCGACGTTGACCTTTACGGCCAGCCCGCAGCCCGCTAACGCCACGCTGCCCGTCGCCTACACCTGGTCGAGCGACGGCTTGCTCGGCGGCCAGGGCAGTAGCCAGGCCGCGTATCGCTGGGACAGCGTCGGTTCCAAGAGCGTGCTGGTCACCGCGCGCAACTGCGGCGGGCAGGATTTTGACGCCAGCCAACCGGTGCTCATCAGTTCACCCTCTTGCCCGCGTCCGTTGAGCGGCGCGAGCCTCGTTGGCCCGGCGGCGGGCGTCAGCGGCACGCTTTATAGCTTTATGGGCATCGTCACGCCCACCGACGCCACCACGCCCGTCTCCTACACCTGGTCGCCCGCGCCAAAGAATGGGCAGGGGACGGCAGTCGCCAGTTATCGCTGGGATGCGCCCACCGTCGAGACCATCACCCTGGCGGCGGAAAACTGCGCCGTCCCCCTGGAGGCGCTGCACGTCATCACCATCGCCGCGACGCCCCCGCCCGGCGACGCCTATGAAATAGATGACGCGTGTGGGCAAGCGCGCCCCATCCCCACCGATGGCACGTTGCAGGAGCACAATTTTCACGTCGCCGGCGATAGCGACTGGGTCTCTTTTCACGCCACGTCTGGCGCCGAGTATCTCATCGAGGCCGTCACCCCTTCTGATTCCAGCGCCGACGTCTCGCTGGAACTTTATGAAAGCTGTGGGACGGTTCCCACGCGCACCCAGGATCATTCCTTTAGCCCCGACGTGCGTTTACGTTTTACCGCCCCGGGGGACGGCGTGCTCTATCTCCGTACCAGCAATAGCTATTCCGACAGAGCCGGCCCGGACGTGACCTATCATGTCTCTGTGCGATCTCTGGCCCAAAGCGCTACGCCGGGGGCCATAGTCATAGTGGCCGGGCGGCTGCGCCTGGACGACACGCTGCAACGCAACATCCACAACGTGACCAACGAGGTCTATAATCTGTTCCTGGAACACGGCTATAGCAAAGACCGCATCTACTATCTGGCTACCAATACGAGCATGGACGCCGACGGCAACGGATACCCCGACGACGTGGACCTGAAATCCAGCCACGACAATCTGCAAAAGGCCATCACCGAGTGGGCGACGGACGCGAGCCTGGGATTGGGGTCGGAGCGAGCCTTTACCCTGTACCTGATGGACCACGGCGGCGTGGATCGTTTTTACCTGGACGGCTCGTCGCAGACGGTGGACCCGCATGAACTCGACAGTTGGCTGGATACGCTAGAGGCGGCGACGGGCGCGCGGGTGAATGTCATCATGGAGGCCTGCCATTCGGGCAGTTTCCTGGCCGCCCTGGGCCAAGAGGGGCGGGTGGTGATTGCGTCCACGGCCAGGCGCGCGGTGGCGTATGCCACGCAGAACGGGGCCAGATTCTCGGATACCTTTTTAGAGTCGCTGCAACGCGGCCTGAGCCTGTACAACAGCTTTGAGGAGGCCCGCTGGATGGCCGAGACGGCGCATCCCGACCAGGCCCCCTGGCTGGACGACGACGGCGATGGGATATGGAATCACGCGACAGACGGGCAAGAGGCGGCGCGGCGTGGGTTTGCCTATGCCGGCACCTTTGGCCCCAGCGAGGAGCAGTGGCCGCCCTATGTGGTGTGGGCGCGGGTAGACGTGGAGAATGGTGAGCACGTGATCAAGGCCCAGGTGGAGGACAACCACGGTAACGCGGGGGTCAATTTCGTGTGGGCCGTGATGTACGAGCCGTCATACACGCCGCCCCCAGGGGACACCGAGGAGATGCCGCAGGAAACGCTACCGACGGCCCAGTTGCAGGACCCGGATGGAGATGGGATATGGGAGGCCATCGAGCAGTTTGACGAACTGGGCGAGTACCGGCTGGTGATCTATGCGGCGGACGATGAGGATCTGTCGGCCCGGCCCAAAGAGCTAAAAATACGCACGGGCTGGCAAGTCTACCTGCCGCTGGTGATCAAGCAGTAAAGCGCGGCCCCGCGCTGCCTTTATGACACTCACGATAGCGGTCCGTTATACAAGCACCAGGCGCCTGTTGGCGACGACGACACACTTTTTGGGCTCTTTGGGAGTTTGCGTGGATGACGGATCGGAGTCCCGAACGACTCGACTGAGCGTTCGACTGAGCGCTCACGCCGAAGGCTCGTCGCAGGCTTGTTCGGGTTCTTCGCGCGGCACCCCCAACAAGACTTTGGTGAGCTCAGTCGAACCGTTGGGGAGTCCAACACACTGACCACGCGAACTCCCAGAGACCCACTTTTTGGAAAGAGGCGACAGTATCGGGTCTATCTGCCGATGGCATTGAGGCGATGAGATGTGAGACATAGCGTCAGAAATATGGTGCGCGCTGCGGCTGCACGCCTACAGCGTGGTTGCGGTGAGCCTGGCAGTTGGTGTGGGTAAAGCAAGTGCGATTCACAAATGCCGTAAAAAGCGAAATTTGTACGTCCATTAGTTTAGAGATGTGCATTTCTAAACTGGGTTAGGGAAGAAAGGGAACCACCCCCAAATTCGCCGCATTCACGAGGAGGAAACAAATGTATTCACAAATCACGTCCAAAAGCATCCTGACTGCGGCCGCCGTTTTCCTGGCCGCCCTGGGCCTGACCCTGGGCTTGCTTGCATCCATTGGCCGGGCAGCCCCGGCGCCGCCCGCCCCCAGGCCGGAACAAGCGTATGTGTCTTATGGACTGGAACAGTCCGCCGCCCCTGCCGGAATGGAATCGCCGGCGGCAACCATAGAGTCTGGAACAGCGCCCCAGGCTGAGAGTGAAATCAAGAACACAGATATCGAGCAAGCCGCGCGGGACTGGCTCCAGAGCCAGCCCGACGCGACGACGCAGGCGGACGCCTCACTTGAGGTCGAATTTGTGAGCCAAATCGGCGGGGCATCTTTTGCCGTCGCCGTCAGCGGGACGCTGGCCTACGTGGGCGTGGGGCCGCGTCTGGTGATCCTGGACATCGCCACGTCGCCTACCGCCACGAGCGTTACCTTTGTGGGCCAAACGCCGCCCTTGCCCAACGTTGTGCGGGGCGTGGCCGTCGCGCCGGGGGGCGGCTATGTCTACGTCGCCGATGGAGGAAGCGGCTTGCGGGTGATAGACGTGAGCGCGCCGGGCAGCCCCACTGAGGTCGGGGCCTGCGCTACCCCCGGATATGCCTACGGCGTGGCCGTCGCGCCGGCGGGCAGCTATGTCTACGTCGCCGATGGTTTGAGCGGTCTGCGGGTGATAGACGTGAGCGCACCGGGCAGCCCCACCGAGGTCGGGGCCTATGCTACTCCCGGATCTGCCCAAGGCGTGGCCGTCGCGCCGGTGGACAGCTATGTCTACGTCGCCGATGGTTTGAGCGGCCTGCGGGTGATAGACGTGAGCGCGCCGGGCAGCCCCACCGAGGTCGGGGCTTATGATACCCCCGGATATGCCCGCGGCGTGGCCGTCGCGCCGGCGGGCGGCTATGTCTACGTCGCCGATTGGGGGAGCGGCCTGCGGGTGATAAACGTGAGCGCGCCCGTCAGCCCCACCGAGGCCGGGGCCTACGATACCCCCGGATCTGCCTACGGCGTGGCGGTCGCGCCGACGGGCGGCTATGCCTACGTCGCCGATTTCTCTGGCGGCCTGCGGGTGATAGACGTGAGCGTGCCGGGCAGCCCCACCGAGGTCGGGGCTTGTGATACCCCCGGAAGTCCCTACGGCGTAGCCGTCGCGCCGGTGGGCGGCTATGCTTACGTCGCCGATGGGGGGAGCGGCCTGCGGGTGATAGACGTGAGCGCGCCGGGCAGCCCCACCGAGGTCGGAGACTATGATATCCTCGGACATGCCCGAGGCGTGGCCGCCGCGCCGGCGGGCGGCTATGTCTACGTCGCCGATTACGATGGCGGCCTGCGGGTGATAGACGTGAGCGCGCCGGGCAGCCCCACCGAGGTCGGGGCTTGTGATACCCCCGGAAGTCCCTACGGCGTGGCGGTCACGCCGGCGGGTGGCTATGTCTACGTCGCCGATGACAATTACGGCCTGCGGGTGATAGACGTGAACACGCCGGACAACCCCACCGAGGTCGGGGCCTACGATACCCCTGGATATGCCGTGGGCGTGGCCGTCGCGCCTGGGGGTGGCTATGTCTACGTCGCCGATTTCTCTGGCGGTCTGCGGGTGATAGACGTGAGCGCGCCCGTCAGCCCCACCGAGGTCGGGGCCTACGATACCCCCAAATATGCTTGGGGTGTGGCGGTCGCGCCTGGGGGTGGCTATGCCTACGTCGCTGATGAAGCTGGCGGCCTGCGGGTGATAGACGTGAGCGCACCGGTCAGCCCCACCGAGGTCGGGACCTACGATACCCCCGGAAATGCTCTAGGCGTGGCCGTCGCGCCGGCGGGCGGCTATGTCTACGTTGCCGATGACCATAGCGGCTTGCGGGTGATAGACGTGAGCGCGCCGGTCAGCCCCACCGAGGTCGGGGCTTATGATACCCTCGGATATGCCAGAGGCGTGGCCGTCGCGCCGGCGAGCGGCGATGTCTACGTCGCCGATTGGGGGAGCGGCCTGCGGGTGATAGACGTGAGCGCGCCGGCCAGCCCCACCAAGATCGGGGCTTATGATACCCCCGGAAATGCCAGAGACGTGGCGGTCGCACCGGGGGGCGGCTATGTCTATGTCGCCGATTACGATGGCGGCTTGGTGATTTTGCGGATTTCGACGCCGCAGGTGATTAGCACCGCGCCGCCACGCAACGCTGTCACCGCTACCCTCAACACCACTATCACCGCCACCTACGACCAGCCCATCAACCCCACCTCCGTCACCAGCCGCACCTTTGCCGTGCATGGCATGCAGTCAGGGTTGGTGACGGCGACCCACGGCGTTGCGAATGCGGGCAACACCATCATCGTCACCCCGACGCGCCCCTTTCACCAGGGCGAACTGGTGTATGCTATTGCCACCACACGCACGTTGAACATCAGCGGCACGGGGCCGCTCACCGCTACCCAGTGGCAGTTCAACGCTGGGGAGGTGCGCAACCGCTGCGTGGGCGGCTTTAGCGAGGTCTATGCCGGGAGTCTGACGGGTGTGTACAGCGGCGGCGTGACGTGGGGGGATTATGATGGCGACGGCAACTTGGATATCCTCTTGACGGGCTATGATGACAGCAATAACTATGCCAAGGTGTATCAAAACACGGGTAGTCACGGATCCTCGTCAGGGGACGGCTTTAATGAAGTCTATGCCGGGAGTCTGACGGGCGTGTGGAATGGCGGCGTGGCGTGGGGGGATTACGACAACGACGGCGACCTGGATATCCTCTTGACGGGGGATAGCAATGGCGGCCGCATCGCCAAGGTGTATGAGAACATGGGCAATCACGGATCCCTGCCAGGGGGTGGCTTTAGCGAGGTCCATCCCGATAGTCTGACGGGTGTGGGGTCCGATAGTAGCGCGGCGTGGGGGGATTACGACAACGACGGCGACCTGGATATCCTCTTGGTGGGGGAGAGCAACAGCGGAAACATCGCCAAGGTGTATGAGAATACGGGCAGCCACGGATCGCCGTCAGGGGGTGGTTTTAGTGAGGTCTATGCCGGGAGCCTGACGGGTGTGTTGAACAGCAGCGCGGCGTGGGGGGATTACGACAACGACGGCGACTTGGATATCCTCTTGACGGGGCATGATGATGACGGCGGAGACCTCATCGCCAAGGTGTATGAGAACACAGGCAGTCACGGATCCCCGTCAGGGGGCGGTTTTGGCGAGGTCTATGCCGGGAGCCTGACGGCTGTATCGAACAGCAGCGTGGCGTGGGGGGATTACGATGACGACGGAGACTTGGATATTCTCTTGACGGGACATGATGGCAGCAACAACTATGCCAAGGTGTATGAGAACACGGGCAGCCACAGGTCCTCGTCAGGGGATCACGGATCCTCGTCAGGGGGCCACAGGTCCTCGTCAGGGAATCACAGATCGCCGTCAGGGGGCGGCTTTAGCGAGGTCTATGCCGGGAGCCTGACGGGCGTGATGAACAGCAGCGTGGCGTGGGGGGATTACGACAACGACGGAGACCTGGATATCCTCTTGACGGGGCATGATGGCAGCACCAACGTCGCCAAGGTGTATGAGAACACGGGTAGCCACGGGTCCTCGTCAGGGGTTGGCTTTAGCGAGGTCTATACCGGGAGCCTGACGGGTGTGGAGAACAGCAGTGTAGCGTGGGGGGATTACGACAACGACGGCGACCTGGACATCCTCTTGACGGGGAGTAGCAGCAGCGGCCACAACGCTAGGCTGTATCGCAACGACGACTGTCTGTCCAACACTCCGCCCACCATCTCGGACGTACCCGACCAGTCCACTGCTATGGGCGCAGCCGTAGGGCCGCTCCCCTTTACCATAGGAGACGCCGAGACGGACGCCGGGGCTCTGGCGCTGGCTGGCGCTTCGTCAAATATACTCCTCGTGCCACCGGCAAACATCCTCTTTGGCGGCAGCGGGACCGACCGCAGCGTAACCATCACCCCGGCGGCAGGCCTGACGGGCACGGCCAGCATCACCATCAGCGTGAGCGACGGCGAACTCGCGGCGCACGACGCCTTTGTGCTGGCGGTCGGGGTCAACAGCCCGCCCCACTTTACCAGCACGCCGCTAGAGACGGCCAACGTGGGGCAGACCTACACCTATAGCATCAGCGCCAGCGACGCCGACGCGGGAGATGCGCTGACCATCACCGCCCCCACCTTGCCGGGTTGGCTCACCTTGACCAAAATCAGCACTCGCACCGCCACCCTGGGCGGCGTGCCGAGCGCCTCGGGCGACTATCCCGTCGTGTTGCAAGTGACAGACGGCCAGGCCAGCGTTAGCCAGCCCTTTAGCATCACGGCCCTACCCCCTGACGGCGATTATGAACCTGACGACACCTGCGCCCAGGCCAACTTTATCGCCACCGACGGCACGGTGCAGGTCCACACCTTTGGCGCAGAGGCCGACGAGGATTGGGTCGCTTTTTATGCCACTGCCGGCATCACCTATGTGATCGAGGTGCGCGTGCCCCCCACCTCTATGGCCGACGTGGTGCTAGAGATCCACGACTCGTGTGAGGCTGGCGGCAGCTTTGATGATTCTGACCCTGCCTTTAGCCCGGATATCCGTCTCAGCTTTGTGCCCCTCGTCAACGGGCAGTATTACGTGCGCCTCGTTAACTCTGCCCCGGCCGTCTATGGCGACGGCGTGCTCTATCATCTCTCTGTGCGATCTCTGCAACAGACCCTGCCCTCTGGGGCCGTCATCCTGGTGGCCGGGCGGCTGCGGGCCGGCGACCCGCTGCAAGACAATATCCACTATAGCACCGACGCCGTCTATGACTTTGCGCGCACGCACGGTTGCGCCCCGGAGCAGATCGCCTACCTGGCCACCGACACCACGCTAGACGGGGTAACAGGTCTGCCCACGGCGGCCAACCTGGGAGAGGCCATCACGCAATGGGCAGTGGACAAGGTGGGGCCAGAGCGGCCTCTGACGCTGTACTTGATGGATCACGGCAACTATGACCTGCTGTATCTAGACAAGCCCAATCAGCAGTGGATCACGCCGTTGGACCTGGATGGTTGGTTGGACCAGTTGGAGGCGGCCGTGCCGGGGCTAAAGGTCAACCTGGTGGTAGAGGCCTGTTACTCGGGCAGTTTTATCGACCTGGACCAGACGGTGAGCGCGCCAGGGCGGGTGGTCATCGCTTCGACCTCAGAGGCGGCGGTAGCCTATGCGTCGCAACAAGGCGCGACGTTTTCGGATTCTTTTGTCAACGGGTTGAAACAGGGAACGAGCCTGTACGCGGCCTTTGAAGAAGGCAAGTGGGCCGCCGGGCAGGGGCATCCCGACCAAGAGCCGTGGCTGGATGGCGATGGGGATGGGGTGGCAAACGAGACCGAGGATGGGCAGGCGGCGGTGGGGCGCAGCCTGGCTTGTTCTGAGGTCTTGCCGCAGCAGAATTGGCCGCCGCACGTTGCGCAGGCGGAGGTCAGAGCGTTGAGTGGGGGGCAGGGTGAGATCTGGGCCAGGGTGCAGGATGACGACAAGGTCTTGGGCGTGTCGGTCGTGATCTATCCGCCGTCGTACCCGTCTGAGCCTGGGGAAGAGATGATACAGGAACCGGTGCCGGTGTTACTGGTAAAGCAACCAGAGACCGGGTGGTATGCTGGTACGTATGGAGAGTTTGCTGAACTGGGCGAGTACCGCTTGGTGGTCTATGCGGTGGACAACCATTATCTAAGGAGCAGGCCCAAGGAAGTGACGGTACAGACGGGCTGGGAGGTCTACCTGCCGTTGCTGATCAAGCACTGAGGCGCGCGGCGCTCCCTTGGCCGGCCAGGGCATTCTCTATCACATCCGGTCCAATTGTGATAAAATGCCTGGCGGTTCGAGTTATCAGTTTGCCCAACGCGGGGATGAGGGGCGCGCAGGCGCGACGATTGAGTGTTGATCAAGTAAAGATGCTAATAGAGGTGGACGATGACCAGACGAGCTATTCCAAGAGTTCTCTTGCCCCTGACCGCCGTGCCGTTGGTCGCGGCGTTGGTCGTCTTACTGGCGGCGGATAGCCGGGCTGCGCCGGGCGTGGATTTCAGTAACGTGGCATGGGGGGATTACGACAACGACGGCGACCTGGACATCCTCCTGACGGGGAATAGCGGCACTGGCCGCATCGCCAAGGTGTATGAGAACACGGGCGGTCACGGATCTTTGTCAGGGGGCAGTATTTTCTGATGCGTTGCTCGGCGCGTTGGCCCAGCCCAGGATGAGCAGGCCGCAGGGGGGCGCAGGGCCAGGAGCAAAAGAGTGGGCGCCGCACGTCGTGAGGGCAGAGGTCATAGGGATGTGTAGCGATGTGGGGGAGATCTGGGCGCAGGTGCAGGATGGCGTCGAGGTGCGCTGGGCCTGGGCGGTGGTCTATCCGCCGTCGTGGGAGCCGCCGCCGCTAACGTTGCAGTCGCGCGGGCTAGATTGGTATGCCGGGCTGTATACGGGGCTTGACGAGGTAGGCACGTATCGCATAGTCGTATATGCGGAGGACCAGGATGGGCAGAGTGCGCGTCCAAAGGAGTTGCTGGTGCAAGGGTGTTGGCCGTTGTACCTGCTGTTGGTGATACACAGATATTGACAAAAAGGCACAGAGACAAAGCACTCAATTTGCGCGATAATTGATAGGAGGTAACCTATGCGAAAAACTATACGCATTTTATTATGTCTGATCGGTGCTTCACTTGGCATGTTGGTCTTGAGCTTGCTCTTGCCCTCAGGTCGTGCGGCCCCCGACGGTAAAGCGTCCTTTGGGCCTGGGTCTGTGATTACGGACACTGCCGATGGCGCCTGGTCGGTCTATGCAGCGGATGTGGATGGCGATGGTGATATGGACATTCTCTCTGCTTCAGAGAACGACAACAAGATCGCCTGGTACGAGAACGATGGCGGAGCAGAAAGTGAAGTGACTTTTAGCAGCCATACTATTACGACCACTGCTGATGGTGCCCGTGCGGTATACGCGGCCGATGTGGACAACGACGGCGATATGGACGTTCTCTCTACCTCAGCCCTCAGCAACGAGATCGTCTGGCATGAAAACGATGGCGAATCGCCTCCTGCCTTTATCAGTCACGTTATTACGACCACCGCTGACGGCGCCCGCGCGGTTTATGCGGCTGACGTAGACAGCGACGGGGATATAGACATTCTCTCTGCCTCGCCATATAATGACGAGGTCGCCTGGTATGAGAATGATGGCGCATCGCATCCTTCCTTTACATCCCACGTCATCACAACCGCTGCTGACGGCGCCCACTCGGTATACGTAGCAGACGTAGACGGCGACGGCGATATGGACATCCTCTCTGCCGCTTGGGCAAGCGGCGAGGTCGCCTGGTATGAGAACGATGGCGACGTAGGGGGGACTCTGGCCTTTAGCACTCACATCATTACTACCACTAACGGCGCTTCATCAGTCTATGCGACTGACGTGGATAGAGACGGAGACATGGACATTCTCTCCGCTTCAGCCTATAGTGATACAATCGCCTGGTACGAGAACGATGGTGAAACGTCTCCCTCCTTCACCGATCACATCATCACCACTATGGCTGATGGCGCCATATCGGTTTACGCGGCAGATATGGATAATGACGGCGATGTGGATGTCATGTCTGCATCCAGAGATGACAACGCGGTCACCTGGTATGAGAACGACGGCGCTCCGTCCCCTACTTTTGCCTCTCAACTCATCACCAGCACCGCTGACGGTGGTGGTCACTCGGTCTATGCAACCGACGTGGACGGCGACGGGGATATGGATATCCTCTCTGCTTCTGCTGAGAATGACAAGATCGCCTGGTACCCCAACCACACCATCCACCGCAGCGCCACGTATCCGGTTCAGGCGCATACTGGCATCACTAATACCCTCCTGGGCACTCGTGAAGTCTTTGTTGCTGATGTGGACAACGATGGGGATATGGACATTCTCTCCGCATCCTACGATGATCATAAAATTGCCTGGTACGAGAACAATGGCAACCATCCCCCCACTTTTAACAACCACGTTATTGCCATCGCCGATTATACAGTTCACAGTGTATATGCCGCCGACGTGGATAGCGACGGTGACATAGATGTACTTACCTCGGTCTATGATGGTAGCATCATCTGGTATGAGAACGATGGCAATTCACCCCCCACCTTTAGCGGCCATGAAATTGACACCAATGTCGCATATGCTTACTCGGTTCGCGCAGCAGACATGGATGGTGATGGAGATGTGGATGTCCTCTCTGCCCCTTGGTATTGTGGCTCGCTTGCATGGTATGAAAATGACGGTCAGTCGAACCCTAATTTTACCATAAATGTTATCCCCACTACTTTTGTTTACCAAGATGGCATTCCAATAATTCACTTGACAGACCTGGACGGCGATGGCGACGTGGATATCCTTGCTGGCTCTCACTGGGGAGCTGCAATCGTCTGGTACGAGAACGACGGCAACTCATCCCCTTTCTTTGCCGAACATATCATTACTTCCTCTATTGATGGTGTCTACTCGGTATATGCGGCAGACCTGGACGGAGACGGCGACCAGGACGCTCTCTCGGCCTCATGGTACGACGACAAGATTGCCTGGTATGAGAACAGCGGCGGCTCATCTCCTGTCTTTGCCAGCCGCATCATCACTGATGCTGCCATTAACGCCACATCAGTTTATGCGGCCGATATGGACAATGATGGCGACGTAGACATTCTCTCAGCTTCAGTCGGGGAAAACAAGATTGTCTGGTACGAAAATGACGGCGGTTCAGACCCCGTCTTTAGCTCGCATGTCATCACCACGGACGTCGCTGATGCTCATAGTGTCCACGCAGCAGATATGGACAACGACGGTGACATGGACGCGCTCTCCACCTCAAACGGAGACGAACAAATCATCTGGTACGAGAACCGGGGAGGGCAATTTGCCCTGGCGACCAGCGATACCGCCCCGGCCACGATCAACTCTGGCCAGATGGACGACTTGCTACGCATTATGGCCACCCATCGTGGCCGGGCGGGCGATACGGACGCCGAATTGGTCACGCTGGAACTGTTGTTCGAGGAAAGCGCGGGCAACCCGTTGAGCACTGTCCAGGCCAATGCCCTGATCGAAAACCTGCACGTCTATCGGGACGACGGGTCGGGCGATTTCGATCAGGGCACAGACACCCTGGTGACGACGGTTGGCGCGCTGGCGTTGACGACGGGCACACAGACTGTCACCTTTGCCGACGGCGATTCATACGCACGCCTGGCCTTTGGCACCCCGCTCACCTACTTTGTAGTGACAGAATTGACCGGCGATGCA
>Ga0233414_10000431_pt1 | contig 17825 bp, 27 predicted proteins | sample Na_anoxic_10_MG_FD_189020 | JGI IMG/M metagenome (GOLD analysis project Ga0233414, IMG submission 189020) | Seawater microbial communities from Saanich Inlet, British Columbia, Canada - Na_anoxic_10_MG | ecosystem: Environmental > Aquatic > Marine > Inlet | place: Canada: British Columbia... | reverse complement strand
TTAGTGTTTACTCACATACCAATACATATTGATCAGTTAGGCAGATTTGGATGCAACGTACATGGTCACTTACACATGAATAGAGTTATGCAAGGTGATAAGATTGACCCTAGATTCTTATGTGTCTCTGTTGAGCATACAGCCTTAAAGCCTATTGAGTTTGAAGATATGGTTGAAAGAATTGTAGCACAAGGTGGTAAGTTAGGTATGGTACAAGGGAACGGTCCGACTCCGAAGAACGATCAATCTGCCCAGAACGCTTTATTTAACTCCCACTAGGTAGTATAATATAGGACATAAGACACGAAACGTTAAATTGCTAATTATTGCTAGGGAGCGTGTCTTAAACATTAGAGAGTAGGTGGCTGGAGTCCGCTGAAGGACTAGGTAAGTCTTAAGATTTACACTGTTCATCTACTCTCGCTTTTTACAAGGATAGAAATGTACGAAAAAATTAATAATTTTGATGTAGATACTAAAGTTACTTTTGTAACTGGAGTTCTTACAAATGATTCAACACGCGGTGGAAAAGGAGAAACAGCATTGCAACCAGTAGATAATTGGAACGATGAAGATTGGACTACATTCAGAACAGTTCTTAAACATGAACTACAGTCCAAGACTGCTGAAGTAACATTTACTAAACTTAATGGTGAGACAAGGGTAATGACTTGTACACTTAACCCTGAAGTCTTGCCTGCGAAAGTAGTCACAGAGGGTGAAGAAAAGAAGCCAGAAAGAAAGATTAAAAACCCTAATAACAGTCTCGCAGTCTATGATATCAACGCAGAAGGTTGGAGAAGTTTCGTTATTAAAAATATCACACAAGTCTTATATAAAGACTAATTAGCCCGCGGCTGTAACTCAGCTGGATAGAGTACCTGGCTACGAACCAGGAAGTCGGAGGTTCGACTCCTTCCAGCCGCGCCAATTGCAATCAACATAAGGAAAAGTTTTACCGCTCTTAGTTCAGTGGATAGAACAACTGCCTTCTAAGCAGTAGGTCCCAGGTTCGAATCCTGGAGGGCGGACCAAATTGGGGCACGGCTAGAACAACACTAGCCTCCACCGGATGCTTGAGACATGCAAATCCTGTCACTCTGCCCCACCCCTATTAACAGAGGTCATTATGACAAGTAAAAGAGTATATCGTTTCAGCAATCAGTGGACATATGAAAAGACTGTCTACTTGCTTCCTTCTATCTCAATATCATTAGTTGAGCATTGTTTAGATATTTCATTTCTATGGTTTAAGTTCTATACTTTTTTGGAGTATCGCAATGACAATGCCGAATGAAAGACGTTGGGCAGTTAACAACACTCGACAGTTCCTTGTAGACTTAATGGATCCTAAGAAAACTCCTAGGGTACCAAGTGCTGTACGCAAAGAAGCATATCGTTGCTTAAAGCATTACCCAGGCGACTACCATATGGAGCTGGCGGCAGAACAATCACCTAACATATTTGGAGAGTGGGACAGTGGACTATAATCCAGATAACTGGGTAGTGTTAAAACTTAAACCAGGCAAAGGAGCCTTTCCTATCTACAAAGTGTTAGCAGGATGGAGCGGTGGTTACTTAGATAGTGATATGTGGAGAATGAACTCGGGCATAACTGAAGTCAAAGAAGATGATGACTACTACGAGTTCCATGGTCACAGTGGATCTGTCTATCGCTGTCATAAAAACAGTTATGGATTGCGTATGAACAATGCTGGTATCTATAACAAACTGATAGAACAACAACAATTCAAAGGGCAAGTATTTATGATGCCTGACGATACAGATTGGATGGAGTTACTATGAAAAAGAAACCAAAAATACCTATGAAGGGAGGAGATGAATTTGATGCACTTACTACGGCTCGTAAGTTCTACGTGTACCTTGCACGTTCAGGCGTTGCTAAAAAAATCAAAAAGAAATACAACAAACGTTTCCGTAAAGTTCAAAAAGAAGAGTTACGAAAAGGCGATGATGAATGAGTGAATTACTATATAATGCATTACAAACACCAGACGGCACAATCATTGAAAGTAAGTCTAGGCATGATTATGTTACACATAAAGATGCTAATGGCAAAACTTACATGATTGACGGTGGATTAGACTATGTTCGCTGTAGTGCTAATGGTGATGAAAAACATTTGACCATTACACTTGATAATGACCATGCAATTGTGAGACAATATTGTAAGTGGGGTACACGAGGTGTCGCAGGAGACAAACCTTTAACATATGTATCATTGCATGAAATGGATACAGATCATATTGAAGCAGTGATACAGAATGTCCCTTCTATGAATCTTGCAATTAAAAGTGCAATGAAAAATGAACTGCTATACAGGGAGAAAAAAAATGTGGCAAAAAACTGATCCGATCGAAATCGACACTAGCCAGCTGGACCTAGACTTAGGTGATTATTATTCTACTGATAATAATTCAACAATAACAACCATTTCTAAGTTAGATCCGTTAAACGGCACAAACATCTTAGATAGTTTATCATCAGATTCATTTACCTTGAATACTAATTGGGACACATCATATAGTGATACTATTACAATTGGTGGACAAACTCTTACTGAACGTAAACTACAACCATTAGATGGTCTACAAGAGTGGCAAGAAGAAGTAAACAAGAAACTTGCAATCTTACAACCCAATTCTGAACTAGAAGAACAATGGTCTGAGTTAAGAGAACTTAGAGAACGTTATGTTGAACTTGAAAAAGAATTGATTGAGAAAAACAAGGTGTGGGCTATTTTAAAAGATACCCAAAAAGATATACCTTGACATAAAAATCTAGTATAATGAAATCAATAGACTTAATAAATACTATATGATTAGAATTATGTTTAACATCTGTCTAGGTGTTATGGGAGGGCTGATAATAATCTCTGCTTTCCCTGTACCTTCAGACACACCTCCTGGGCAAGTCGCTTATCAAGTTGACATTCCCGCAAAAATTATTGAGACTAAACCTCTTTATACAGACCTTGATCTCTTTTGTTTGGCAAAGAACATCTTCCATGAAGCAGGAACAGAGCCAGAAATGGGGCAATATGCTGTGGCTCAGGTGACGTTAAATCGTGTCCGAAATCCAAAGTATCCTGACTCTATTTGTAAGGTAGTGTTAGACAGGTATCAATTCTCATGGGCAAACCGAAGGTCCAAACACTGGACTCATCCAGAAGGGTCTAATTGGGACAGATCACATAGGATTGCTAAATCTGTTTTGGATGGAGATCGATGGATCACTGGATTAGATGATGTTAATTACTATCATGCAGACTATGTAAGCCCTAAATGGGCTGAACAAATGACTGAAGTCACTCAAATTGGTAGACATAAATTCTATACTCACTACTAAGTCCTTGATCCTCAAGGCAAATTAATTCAAAAAAAAGCAAAAAAAAGCAAAAAAAGGCTTGACTTTGGGTACCCAAACCTGTATAATATACTTATATTATGACACAGACAGGGAAACAACTTATGAATACACGATTTAACAAAGAAGACTTTACTTGGGACGGCATGTACTTGATGTACAAAGGCGATTTTGACGGTGCTCAGAAGATGATGGATGTTCACCCTAACGCACACCCTTCTTGGGAAGGTCTAAATAAGCCAGCATTTGTAGCAAGATTCAAGTATGGATCTTATAAGCCTTGGAAAGCATGGGTTAACTTTTTGGTTAAAAATGCTTCAGTTGAAGAGTACATGAGACTTTCTAGCCATGACATTCAATACATGAGCAAATATGGATATGAGACTTCTGGCTCACCTGCTCACGCAATGGAAACTCTTGGATATAAGGGAAAAATCTAAAAAAACCTAAAAAAAGTCGAAAAAAGGCTTGACTTTGGGTAAGAAAGGCAGTATAATATACACATATTAAACAATAAAGGAAAGGAAAATATATGCAAATCAATCCTCAACTAGCAAAAGCATTCAACAAAGCAGTTACCAATGTAGAAAACATTGATGCAACCCAAGAAGATGGGATTAACTGGAACTATGTCGATGCTGATATACACATGGATCTAGGTATCGAGTATATCGATTCTTGGTCCTCTAGTGTAAGTGGTTATACTGATCAGTTTAACTATCTGGCTGATTGCTATCTCGGCAACATTACTCTTGCCGACCGTCTCGTTCAAACTGCATAAGGAATAATTCATGGGATTTTATACTCATACGCAGGACCCAATTGGCGTCTTCACTGAAAAAGATTGTGGCAACTACTTTGAGTGGTCTGTCAATGATGATCCAATGTCTTGGTGCGAGGACTTTCCTCACAAGATTTGGGTAGGTGACACAATAGGTTCCCCATACCGATATGGTTTGGTCAAAAAGACTGTTGCGTATGTCTGTGTAGATGAAGATGAATTCGGTCTTCCTGTAGTCGAAAAATGGCACCTAAAAAAATGTCAAAAATATTGAAAAAAGGCTTGACTTTGGGTACCCAAGGTGCTATAATAGTTGTATAAATTAAATCAAAGGAAAAAAATATGTCTTTAGATCAAATCAAAAAAGCAATTCGTAACGGTGAGTTCGACTTGAATGAGTTAAATTCAATCAATGCATTTGTCAATAGTGTGAAAGTATCACAGGCAAAATCAACGATTGGTATCGGCGACAAAGTATACGTAGTCCAAAAGACTAAACGTACTTTAGGTGAGGTCGTTAAAGTGAACATTAAGAAGGCGATTGTAAACATGCCACAAGGCAGATACAATGTCCCTCTTTCAATGCTTGAAAAAGCATAACAAAATTATGGCACATATGTGCCATGGTAGTGCAATGGGAGTTGCACTTTAATCAATGGTTATTAAACTTAGTTATATTGGAGAAAATTATGACAACTAAAACCTTTACTATCTGTGGCATTACGCAACATGATAACAACCCAGCAAAGATTCGTTGGTCAAATGATCTTATTCGTAGGATTAAACAGTTCACAAAAAGTCATCCTGAAGGCAGGTGCGACTTTGTTGAATTGCCTAACGAAATGAGTAAACTTGAAGCATTAGAATTTTTGCAAACACATGATACTTTTCAATCGCCAGAAGATCAGGCTATTATTTCAGATGCAATCTGTGATCGTAGCAAGGCTCCTAAAAGCGGTGCAATTGTAACCATGTCACTCGATGCTATCCGTGAACGCGGTAAGCAACAACAAGTAGATGCTGATGTATTAGAATCAGTGTTGGATGCGGTAGTCGAGTAATCAAGTAGTCTGATTTTTCCGGGTGCCCGGGGGTTTGTACAGACAGTAAACAACAATAACCAATAAATGCGAGACACTTTGGTAGTATTTTAAAGTCTCTAACTCAAACTACCACTTATTAAAAAGGGCTTTCGGGCTCTTTTTTATTGGGTAAGATTTATGTTGTTGGTGCGGCGTTTTTGTATGGGTGACTTACTGGTAAGTTACCTTGTAGTCCCCATTTCCATGCTATGTAACCTTCTGCTTTTTCTACGTTAGAAATATCAGTACCACCTGTACCTGTAGGTCCTGCTACCCAAAAGAATTCAGCGGCTTTACCTGCTAATTCAACAGAGGCTCTGTTACGCATTAATCTAAAGTCTGCTACAGAATTCATAGAGGTACTATATGGATCACCTGCTGAGGCTTGAGAACCGTTTATTCTACCAAAGATTTCATTACCTGTTTTATTAAATGATGTACTAACTATAGTCCAAGTGTTTTGCGAAACGGATACTGTAAAGTCTTGTTTTGCTTTACCAAATGAAATTTGATTAGATCCATCATAATCAATTTCGCCAGGCCAACCGTTACTAGAATCACTACTGCTGACTGCATAAGTTCTTCCTGCATCAGCACTCCAAAAACTATCTCTTGTACTAGTAGTACTTGCCCATTGAAAAATGCCTACTGCATAATGATTTCCACTATCTGCATAAGGACCAGTTCCAGTACTAGTAAGATTTTCATTACCGTCAAAAGTTCCTGTAGCCAAACTGTTTAGTGTGGTGCCAGTAGTTGGAGTGCCGCCAACAGTTATTGTAAAGTTACTTGCTTTATCTGTTACGGCTGTGATTGTGCTTCCTACTGTAGTGTATGATGTTGGATCACTGAAGTCAATCCAGACATCTGCTCCAAGATTTGTGGGAGATAATAATTCGGTTTCAGCACTATGCCAAGACATTTGCGCCATCATCATTGCGCCTGCCATTTAACTGACTCCTGTGCCGCTAATAAACCATGTATCAGTATCAACTTTCATTAATGTCGCAACTCCATATGTTGAAATTACTCTGTTACCTACAGTTGAATTACCTGCTTGATAAAGAGTTACACCAGAGATAGCATTAACTAGAATGTTACCTGCGGCTTGTTCAACAATACTGATTGCTGTTCCTGTTGGGAATGCAACAGTTGCGTTTGTTGGAATTGATAATGTGATATTTCCTGCTGTTGTTGATCTGAAATGTTTACCTGAATCTTCAAGTGCGATTGTATCATTTGCTGATAATACGACCGGGGGAATTTCTTTATAACCTATTGCAAATCCGTTTGTGTTTGCATTGATGTTTGCACCAGCAATGTTTCCTGTTACAGTTAAGTCTACTAAAGTACCGAGACTAGTAATGTTAGGCTGTGCGGCTGTTGTTACAGTACCTGCTGTTGTAGCACTAGTTGCTGTAACTGGTCCCCATGAACCTGTACCGTCTAAGTAATTTGCTGTGTTGCCGTCTAAGTTAACTGTTGCAATATTACCTGCACCAGATACGTTTGCGATAGCAACACTATTAGCAACTGCTGAGAATCCAACTTCACCTGTTACATTAGCACCGACTACGTTAGAAATGCTTCCACCGTCACCTGCAAATACGCCTGCTGTTACTGTAATGTCGCCTGTGTTTGCTGTCAAGCCTACTGATACGATTGTATCATTAACATTTAGTGCTGATAAAGTACCAACAGAACCGATATTTGGTTGTGCTGAGTTTATAACTTCTTGTGCAAGTACTGCGTTATTGACTGTACCACTAATGTTGCCTGCGACTACATTTGATATGCCACCACCGTCACCAGTAATAACGCCTGTAGTGACGCCTAATGCACCAGTCACTGTTAAACTTGTTAATGTGCCTGTAGATGTGATGTTTGGTTGAGCGGCAGTTGTTACAGTCTGTGCTGTTGTTGCTGAGATCGCGGCAAATGTCCCGTTACCATATAATACAGTTGATGCATCACCGTCGATGTTAATTGTTGCAATATTACCTGCGCCTGATACGTTTGCTAAAGCAACTGAGTTAGCAACTGCGGCAAATCCGACTTCGCCACTTACATTAGCACCTGTAATGTTTGATAATTGATAACCATCTCCAGTTAATGCTGGACTCGTTGCGGCCGCAAATACTCCATTACCATATAAGACATTAGCGGCATCGCCGTCAATATCGATTGTTGAAATATTACCTAAAGTAGGTGTACCTGAAACATTTGCATAAGCAACTGCGTTTGCTGTTGCGGCAAAAGTAACTTCACCAGAGACATTTGCTCCGGCTACTGAGTTAGAAACTGCTGAGAATCCGACTTCACCACTTACATTAGCACCTGCTACTGCATTTGCTGTAGCGGCGTTTGTGACTTCTCCAGATACATTAGCACCAGCAACTGCGTTAGCAGTAGCCGCGAATGATACTTCTCCAGAAACGTTGGCACCTGTAATGTTTGATAATTGATATCCGTCACCTGTTAATGCTGGTGATGAGGCTGCCGCAAATACTCCATTACCGTATAATACGTTTGATGCTGATCCATCAATATTAAGTGTTGAGATATTACCTAAAGTAGGTGTACCTGTTACGTTTGCATATGGTACATTAGATAATCCACCACCGTCGCCTGTAACAAGACCAGTTGTTGTAATTGTGTTTGAACCAAATGCGTTTAATAGAGTAACAACATTTGAATCACCGTATGCAGTATCTGCATCTGCGGCAAATGTTCCGTCTCCTCTGAGAACATTAGAAACATTACCGTCTATATTAATTGTTGAGATATTACCTAGTGTTGGTGTACCAGTTACATTAGCATAAACAACGTTTGATATTCCGCCTGCATCACCTGTGATAATGCCTGTTGCATTTAATGTTCCAGTTACATTAACACCTGTACTTGTTACGATCAATACATCTGCTGTTCCACCAACTCCTACAGTTACGTTACCATCTGTTGTGGGGATATCAACATTAGATGTTCCGTCTGTAATACTTGTTGCGGCTCCAGCTGGAACGTTTGTTAAGTTTGCTCCGTCTCCTGATACATATGTAAATACACCAGCAGTACCATTTACGTTGCCTGCATCTACATTTCCTGTAACAGTTACTGCTGTCAGACTTCCCACAGATGTAATTGCAGGTTGTGCCGCATTAGAAACTGTCTCTGCGTTAGTAGCCTGAGCCGCTTTTGCAAAATAGCTTCCGCCTGCACCATTAAGTATCAGATTTCCTACAAGTTGTAGGTTTCCTTTCTTAGTTTCTGGTGTCCCATTCATGTCTACAACGGCTAATAAGTCGTTGTAAGTCACGTTTGCACTTGTGATATCTGTAAGTGCTGTTATTTTAATATTTGTTGCCATGTTCTATTATCCCCTAATAGTTATATTTATCTATTACCGATCTAAACAGCACTATCATCACTGACATAGGACCAACGTGTGTTTGTTGTGTCATAATATGCCATTTTACCACCTGGCGTACTATCACTAATTGCAATTAATTGTCCAACTACGCCTGTTCCTGGCTTAGTTGCTACTGTATAAACGGGTACTGTATTGAACTCAACACCGATACTTCCTATAGATGTAATAGGACTGCTTGTAACAGTCAATGTACTACTTGTAACTCCTACACTTTCTACTGTGCCTGATCCAGCAGTACTGGTTACTGTGATATTTCCGTTACTTGAGTTTAGTGATATATTATCTCCAGCAGTTAATCTAGTAACACCAGTGTTAGTAACTATAATACTACCAGCAGTCGTAATTGGACCGCCTGACACTGAAACGCCAGTTCCAGCAGTTAAGTTAACACTAGTAACAGTCCCTGAAACTATATTGTTTGATGCTGAAGTTATTTTACCATAAGCATCAATTGCAACTGTTGGGTTGGTATAAGTTCCTGCTGTAACGCCTGAAGTGGCTAAAGTTAATGTAACATTACCAGCATAACCTCCACCCGAAAGTCCTGTTCCGGCAATTACGCCTGTAATTGAAGAGCCGTTTCCACCAGCCACAGCATCGATAGTGATTGCGCCGTTTGCTACTTCTGTTAAACTAATGTTATTACCAGCAACTAGATTAGCACTGATAACTGAGTTAGAAATAGCAATGCCATTACCAGCAGTAAAACTACTTGCGTTTGCAAATAATGTTGTGAAATTGGTATTTGTTTTTGTGAAAGCGGTATATAAAGAGTCACTGCCTGTTGGTTCATTCGGCAGTCCTATATTAATACTTTGTTGTCCTGGTATAGCCATGTTTTTAGTTCCTTATCCTGTATTTATCAATAAAGAACAAAGTTGACCTTTGACTTTAATTTAGTATGGAGCGAATGAACTACCGCAACCACATGTGGTTTCTGCTAGGGGATTACTGATAGAAAACCTCGACCCATTCAAATCATTCTTAAAGTCTACTTTAGCATTTTCTAAATATTGCATAGACAATGCATCAACTAATACATTTGTTGCTCCGGCTGGAACTTCAAAGTCATCATCATTCTGTCCTTCTTCCATAGAAAATCCATACTGAAAACCAGAGCATCCTCCACCTGTCACATACATACGCAACCGAGTTTCAGGTGTCTCGTCTTCTAATACTTCTTTGATTTTTACTTGTGCGTCTTCAGTTATAGTAATCATTTTCTTATTGAGTGTCCCCATCGTGTGGAAATTACATTCCAGTTAATAATCTTCCATGTTTCTTTAAGATATTTCTTTTTATCAGACCCATAGTCACATATAAATGCATGTTCCCACCAGTCGATCAATAGTAATATATCATCTCGTACTTCATGGTTCTCAATTGTTTTGATAACACCAGAGTGAGATAAGTATGCCCAACCTGATCCTTGAATTTGCATCGCAGTTACTTCAAATTCTTTTTGAAATTCTACAAAACTACCAAAATGTTTATTGATAAAGTTTGCTATTGGTCCATTAGGGATATTGTTTGTTCTTACTTGTCTGAATTGAGGGAAATAAACATTATGCAAGAAAGCACCTGCATAATTAAACTCAGGATCTCCTTCATCTGCGTTATAACGTTTTGCGTAACCTTTTGCTAACTTGTCATAATGCAAATCTAATGTATCTTTGCTCATCACAGGCTTTACTTGCTTTGCTTCAAAGTTAAGAGGTATAATTTCTATATCACTTGGTCTTGGTTTCGGCTTTTTTGCTTCAGTTATAACTTGTTTATACTGTCTCATACGTGTATTTATCTAATATTAAGATGCTCTATAATCTTTTTGGCAGTGCTTGTATGAGTTTTAGGACCATAGTGATTCCCGTCAGTCCCCACATCTTCTTTCAAATGCCACAGTGTGTATGGATTGTTGCCTATTATTTTTAATGATGAACATCGAATATCGATAACTGGAGAAGGTGAAACTGATTGAATTAACTTATAAACTAATTCTTCTTTAACTACTAATGGGTATTCAGCAGCCACAATAAATTTTGATATTATATCGTTCCAAGTACCTACTGGGCATAGATTTTTTTGCCTAGGTATTTTACACATATATCTGCTATGGGGAGGCCATTCACAGAAAACATATTTAGGTGGTTTATCATGTAACAGAAACCACATAAGTAAGTTATGTTCTACTGCATCAATTCCGCCACCGCCTACACTTAAGTTGTAGTAATCACAATCCAATTCTTTAGCAACTTTGTCAGGATATGAGTCCTCGATAGTAACACCTACGCCTTCAGTGTGACTACATCCTGCGAACAAAACATAGTTATCTAAATCTACATCTTCAATCTCTTTGCATCGATGTCCACGTGAATTATACTCTGGGTCATCACCGAAGGCCTTTGCTTGAATAAACTGATCTGTTTGTAATGTCATACAGATATAGCCCTCTGACGATCTCTCATGTCTTTTAAGAGACGTTCTGCGACTGCTTGATCATCTGCATGATCTATCTCAACGTTTGTTACCGTGTCTGATACTAGCACAGGAACGTCAGGCTTCTGCGTTGCAGTCCCTGGATGTAATATTTGATAAATTGGTATGTCTAGTTGATTTACAAGCATACTAAACATTTGCTGTCTGCCTAAGAAATACCCTGAAGTGTCTGCTAAATTTGATGCTTGTTGAATGTCATGTATCTCATCTTCGTAGTTAACGCCAAAAAATCTATTAGCCCAATCACATGAAATGTAGATCATTTTAGGTAAATTATGAGAGTACTTGTGTAGCCAAATCATTAAATTGAATCTAACTGCTTCTAGGCCACCATCGATGATACATGCATTGTAATATCGATAACCAAGTTCTTGTGATAACATATGCGGCCAAGTTTCTTCAATTGGTTTATGCATGTGCAACCCTGCATTATCTCCTAATACAAGAAAGTATTTTCTAAAGTCTAAGTTGGGACCTAATACATCTTCAATTTCTTTGCATCGATGATTTGATGAATTGAATGACGGGTCTGTAATTGCGTTTTTAAGAAACTCCATATTAGTTTCTTCTTATGATTCTTCCCTGTGATAGATCGTATGGAGAAATTTCTACTTGTACTTCATCTCCTAAAATGATTCTGATTTCAAATTTTCTCATTTTTCCTCCGATATAAGCAACGAGAACATGTCCGTTTTCTAATTCTACTTTGAATCTAGCATTTGGTAAAACTTGAATTACTTTCCCGACTAGTATAATATGGTCTTCTTTACTCATTCGGCTTTCTTTAAAAAGATTTTACCATGTTCATCTACGCCAATAGCCAGTTCAGTTTCTTCTGTCCAACCTAATGATTTAAGCATAGGTGCAGGTATAGGAATAATCAGATCACCGGATCCATCATTCGATTCTTGCGTGATAACTTCATACCGTACTTTATCTGGGTCGTTATTAGCCATACAGATATTTAGTTAATGAGAGAAGAGGTCAAATAAATCTACCAGGCTCTACAAGACCAATAACGTGCTTTCCATTTAGGTCCTGGATTGCTACAGTTATGTCTTGCTCTGAAAGACTTACGTCTTCCTGGTATATTCTTTTTGATCTTCATGTTTTTGTCGCCAAAGTTAACTTTAACTACGTTACCTTTTGCGTTCTTAACATACACTTTTGATTTCTTAACATCACCTTGCATTGGTTTATTAAGTGTGACTTTGCGTCCTTGATATTCTGCTTCATGTACTTCAACTTCAGGATCTTTACCACTAACATTATCTTGTGCCATCTTCTCTGTATCATTGTAGTTGATACTACCGATTGGAGATTTAGATGCTTGATTAAAGTCGCCTGGATTAGGATTCTCATTTAAGTTTGCTAGTTTTCGTATCTCTGCTAATTCTTCATTAGATTCATTCATACTTTTACATCTACGAACATAGGCTTTATAAGCATCTTCTATATCTTCTTTTGAACGTTCATCTTTTTTACCAGTTTCGCCTTCACTTTCTGAACGCCAATCTGCAAAACTCATTGGACTACCGTCACTCATTACTGTATTGCCACTAACAGTCTTTGTGTGTGCTTCACCAATGTTAAACTTGCTAAAATCTGTTGGCTCTGGCTTCCATATCTCTTTACCTTTGCCGTCACAAGCATTACACTTATGTGGATCTTCGCTGTGTCTGTCTAACTTGCCAGTACCGTTGCATTTTTCACAGTCGTCGCCTTCTGCTTCACTGTATTTGTATCGTTTACCTTCAGCCATGCCCTCATCACCTACACCGTGTCCGTTTTCGAACCATGATGCTAATTCGGCTTGCATATTTGGATTACCTAATCCGCCTAATTCAGGGTCAAAGTATGTAAAGTTATCTGCTACAACTTTTTCTTCACCTTCTGGAGATGTGATAGTTAATGTCACACCACTTGTGCCATTGTTATATGTGCCACTGCCTGCGTCAATTGTATAAGTGTAGAAATCATCGCCTATTGGATTATCTTCTCCAGTAGGATCAAAAACAAAGCCTGCCCCATCTTGTTGATAGTCATCTCTGCCATCTTCAAGTATAATGTCATGCAGTTCCAAGAACTCAATAGTCTCATTATCTGCTTCTAAAACAATACCGTCTTCTGTAAAACCAACTACGCCTGTTTCAATAACAAAGTCTTCTGATAATTCTAAATCAACTGAATCATGTAAAAATACAACATTGTCATCGTCTTTGGCAAGCCCGTCGATAGTAGATAAAAGGTTTTTAATGTCACTCATAATATGTATGTTCCTAAAGTATATGTATATTTATGTCCTTTTGAAAGAATTCATTAAAATGTATATCATAACTCATTTGAATAAAAATTCTAGGTTGTAACTCGTCTATCACTCTGACATTATGATAATTGTTTACGTTGATTAATGTAGGATGTTCTTCACTGTATTGTGCTATTTGATTTGGTTTAGATTGAATTGGAATGCCCCTATTAGGAATGTTATCAACGTCATCATAAAAGTTAATAGGCTCCATACGATTATAGTAAACAGGAAGTGTAATACATGTTTTTCTATCTTCGTCTTTGTGAGTCGTATTCAGATACCATTTCTCATTGTACAGTTGAGAATCAGCCACTTGTATTACATAATTTTTAGGTTCTTCTCCTATTACGTCAGATATGTGCAATAGTAACTGTTGATAATATGCAGTAAAGAAGTTAAGATCAACATAGTTACGAGATTCCCATTTGTGACCAGATACGAATGTTACTTGTTTAGCCCATTCAGCACGTAAAACATCTAAATCAATGCTTACATCTTTAAGTTCTGCTATGTTATTTTTCATACCATGACATACCTATAAACATTCTTAGTGGACATTCTTTAACTATTGGAGTCATCCAATGAGGGTGATGACGATTCCATAAAATAAAACTGTTTGGTTCTGGATTTTGTATTGTTGTTTCGGTTCCGTCCATTGACTCTACTTTGAATTGTCCACCCCAATCATTATCCCATTCAGAATGAGAAAAGATCATTGATGTAAAACAATTCTCAGCAGTTGCATTATGTATAATGCCGTCACTGTGTCTGTGCATCTGTGTTTCAGTATCGCCATATTGAAACCATACATTGCTTAGTTTGATATTTTTCCAACCTTCGTTGATCAAATAGTCTTTGACTTGTAACAATACTTTTTCAATGTCAGGTCCAAAAAATCCAACTGTCTCTTCCATAACATCATCGCCATTACAATAAAATCTAAATCTCATTGCTTGTTGTATTGATGTGTCTTTATTGTAAACGCCTTTGTCTGGATCAATTGCATCTGCGGATATGCTCATATCATTGAGTTCTGGTTTAGACATTTTATACAATTGTGTAGATTTCTGTGATAGTATGTCAAACAGTTCAGGTGATAAAAAGTTTTTCTCTTTAAATATCATGGTCTCTCTCCCATTGCTTGATCATGTACATCGATTGAACTCCAGCCAGTTCCAAAAAATGATCTCATGTAATTAGTATCTGGGTTAGTAACTTTTTGTACACCATGCCATTCATCTCTACTCCATATTAACATTCTGTTTGGTTTAGGATCTATAGTATGTGTGAGATTTTTTAACCCTATAGGTTTAGGAACACTTTGATTATCGAAGATAGGTTCCCCTACAATGAACTCACCGCCCCAACCTTCTTGCCAATCACTAGTGTAAATGATAGCAGTATATGTATTTGCTTGATCACTTTTACGTAATCCTCCATCTCTATGCGTTGGTATAGACATAGTATTAATAATGTATTGATACCACATAGACCAATTTTTTAATTCTTTTATGCCTAAGCCTTCCATACTCGCAATCATTTTTTTAATTGCTGGACGACATTCTTGTCCCATGAAATTACAACCTTCTCCCCAATCACCAGAATGATCATGGTGTGTAACTCTGACTGGTTCTACTCCTTCAGCAACTAGTAGTGATTTGTCACCTCTAAATCCTTTCTTTACTCTATCTGCTAATGCATCAAATTGGTCTTGTGGTAAGAAATCATCTATATAGTATATCATGTTTCTTCCGTAAAGTAAAAACGTTGATACGGATTTTGTGGTTGGTCTACACCTTCTATTGAACTCCAACTAGTACCAAAGAATGATCTCACGTAGTTTGGATCATTAACAGTTAATGCATTGACCATATGCCATTCTTCTCTACTCCATATAGTCATGCGATTTGGTTTAGGCTCAATGACATGAGTAAAATCTGTTAGTGATTTTACTTTTCCGCCTGGCTTATCAAAGACTGGCTTGCCTACTACAAATTCTCCGCCCCAGCCTGGTTGCCAATCACTAGTATATATAACAGCAGTATATGTATCTTTAGGTAAACTCTTTCTTACTGCTTGATCTCTGTGTACAGGCAAAGACATTGTATCAACTGAATACTGAAACCAAGATGACCAGTTCTGTAATTCTTGTATGCCTATTCTTTCCATTACATCTTCCATTTTTTGCAACGCAGGAATACATTCATAGGCATCTGGTATACAACTGTCTAACCAATTGCCTGTACGTGCTATAGGAAGAATAAATTTATCTGGCTCTTGTCTGAAGTCATAATTAGTAAACAAGTCTCTGGCTACGATGGGTTCATACTTAGATTCAACTTTTGCTTTTAATGCTAAAAATTGATCTTCTGGTAAAAAATTATCTTCATAGTGAATCATACCATTATTTATTCCGTAGACATGTAGCATCATAAATAATAATATGTCAAAATCCGTATTAATCATTGGTAGCGAAGGATATATTGGATCCAGGATCATATATGACCTACGCAATGAATATCAAATACATGGCATTGATATCTGTTGGTTTGGACAAACAAATAACTATACTGAAGTTAAAGACTATAATCAATTAACCAAAGAAGAATTGTCAAAGTATCATGCTGTCGTGCTATTAGCAGGACACAGTAGTGTAAAGATGTGCGACGGTCCTGTGTTGTCAAGTTGGGCTAATAACGTTAATAACTTTATTGATCTTGTAAACAAGTTAGACAAAGATCAAACACTCATTTATGCATCAAGTGGAAGTGTCTATGGTTCTACAAACACAACATCATTGGAAGATGCTCCGTTGCAATTTAAACCTATCAATAATTATGATCTAACAAAGTATTCGTTAGATGTACAAGCAGAAAAGTTTATTAAGAGTGGTTATAATATTATAGGACTGCGATTCGGTACAGTTAATGGTTGGAGTCCTAACATCAGAGAAGAGTTAATGATTAACTCTATGACTAAGAAAGCAATACGTGAACGTTGCATATCAATCAATAACAAAACAATTAAACGTCCTATCTTAGGTATAGGTGATATAACAAGAGCAGTAAAAGAAATCATTGAAAATCCAAAGGCAGGAGTCTATAACTTAGCCAGTTTTAATGATACAGTACAAAGTATTAGTGATCATATTGCTAGTTCACTAGAGGCCTCTATAGAAGAAACTATTAATGTGTCAGGGGTATATGATTTTAATATGAGTACAGACAAATTTGAAAAAGCATATGATTTTGTCTTTGCAGAATCTATTGAAACGATTATAAAAGAATTAGCAGATAAAGATAATCACTATACTAACAGGAATACTTACGTAAAATATGACACATAACGTTACAGAAAATATGGAATGTCTAGCATGTGGTAGCCGACACTTGTTCCCTTCACTTACTTTAGGCAAACAACCACTAGCAAACAATTTTATATCTGAAAAAATTGATCTTCCTGTATATCCTTTAGGAGTTAATGTATGCAACGACTGTTATCATGTGCAGTTAACTCACACAGTAGACCCTAAGATAATCTACTCAAACTATCTTTATGTGGCAGGGACAAGTCAAACATTAAAAGATTATAGCAAATGGTTTGCAGGATATGTTAGTGAAAGACTAACTGGGTTATCATATAATATCTTAGATATTGGTTGCAATGATGGTACACAATTAGATTGTTTTACTAAACACAGCATGAATACATACGGTGTTGATCCTGCTGAAAACATTTACGCAACAAGTTCAGAAAAACATAATGTTGTATGTGATTTCTTTGGTCCTGACATAGTAAACAAACTACCAAAAGTTAAATTTGATGCAATTACAGCACAGAATGTATTTGCTCACAATCCAAATCCATTAGAGTTTTTACAGACTTGTACTCGGTTAATGGACGATCATACTCAATTGTTTATTCAAACAAGTCAAGCAGATATGATATTAAACAATGAATTTGATACAATTTACCATGAACATATCAACTTCTTTAACGTAAACAGTATGAATGAGTTAGCAAAACGAGCCAATTTAAATTTGATTGATGTCATTAAGACTCCAATACATGGCAATAGTTATGTATTCGTGTTTAGTAAACTTATAACAAGAGAGCATCATATCTCAAATATTATTAAAAGTGAAAGCAAGTTGTTAAACATAAACACATATGAAGATTGGAAAGAAAGTACAATCAAAAACATGTCTACATTAAAAGTAACAATGCATGATTTTAAAGCAAATGGTTATGTCATAGTAGGTTATGGAGCCGCGGCAAAAGGCAATACTTTACTGAATTATATAGATACTCCTTTAGATTTAATTATTGACGATAGTCCATTAA
>Ga0233414_10000429_pt1 | contig 17853 bp, 32 predicted proteins | sample Na_anoxic_10_MG_FD_189020 | JGI IMG/M metagenome (GOLD analysis project Ga0233414, IMG submission 189020) | Seawater microbial communities from Saanich Inlet, British Columbia, Canada - Na_anoxic_10_MG | ecosystem: Environmental > Aquatic > Marine > Inlet | place: Canada: British Columbia... | reverse complement strand
TCCATAATTCTCCATAAATGAAGTTACCAATTATATCTCCATTAGTAACCTCTAAAGTTTTATTAAAAGTAAAATTACCATAGTGATTATCAAACAACATAGTTGATTGATTATGTTGTATTGTTCCGCATTCTTGATTAACTCCAGTTCTATTAACATTATCAGAACTACACATCATTAAAGTAGGATTATCGTACCAATTATAAAGAACTCTTTGGTCATTATATTCTTCTAACATAAAAACACCAGAATATGCTCTACCTGAAGGCCTTCCACTATAACCTGCAGGACCTTTAGCAGTTCCAAGCATTAACTTAAAAGGATAACGATTATCATGCGAATCAGTATTATTCCATTTACTAGATTGTTTAAATGAAGGTTGAGGATAAGAACCAAAAGAAAAAGAATCATCTAATCCCATTAAAAGATTATCCATAAATTGAATATTATCATTATCTCCTGAAATAGTATCTAAATTAAAAGTTGAATGATATTGATTTGATTCTCTTAAATCAATACTTAACCAAGAATGTCCTCCAACTTGATAAGATTCTCCTCCACCAGATGAATTCATATTAGTAAATTTAATAACTCCACTATCTACTGAAATATTAACATCACCTATAACTAAACTTCCAGTTCTATCTCCATTAGTTATATTTACTTTTTCAGATAAAACTTCTGTTGTATTAACTTGAACAGGCATATCTGTTTTATTTAAATAATCTTCATGAGTTATAGAAGAACTGTCTAAATGAGTTCTTATATCAGCAATAGAAACTTCATTAACTGAATCTGATAAAGTTGAAATTCCATTAAAAACAACTTTATTACCGTCAGAATCTATTTGTAAATAAGGATCTCCAGCAGTATTAAAAAGAATTTTATAATTTCCTTCTCCCCATTCAAAACGAACTTCTGCTTGATTATCATCAATACCAACCGCCATAAATTCGTTAGGTTCTAAAATCCTAACTTTATCATAGAAAGCACTTTCTTCATCTGTTGGACTATTTACAGAAAGAGTATAAAAAGAACCTAAACCTTCAACATTAGTATCTCCTCTACTTGTTACAACTCCTGAATCATTATACCATAATCCTCCAATAATATTTTCTACACTTATATTGGTGAAATTAACCCAAGTTGGAATTCTACTCATATTAAAAATATCATTTGGAATCATATAGTTTGCTAAATAACCGGCCAAAGAATGATCCCCCCAACCAAAAGATTCATCCCAATTTATAGGATGATACCTTGATTCATTTAATTCATTGGTCGTTACATTTGTGTCTGTTATTTCTGTGTCCGCAGAATAAACTAAAAGGGGAATAAAAAATAAAGTTAAAAATATTATTAACTTCTTCATTTGGATCCTCCCTTCTTTTGCCACCACATAAAGATAGCTGCTATAAAGTATGTAAATAGATACAACGAAAACACTATTACAAACCAGTAGTAACTTCTTAAAAAGGTTGTTCCAACATCATTGCCATCCTCAAAATCGGTTATTAATGTTCCATTAGAAGTATAACAATAATATCCTCCTGTTGAATTAATTCCACAATCCTTCCCCAAATCCACTGTTGTTGCGGGGATTAAAATAATTAAGAAAACAACATAACCTATTGTAAAGACTTGCAATAAGTAATGCTTCTTCTCTAAATTAAAGGCGAAATAAAGCAATAAAAAGGCCGTTATTGCAATCCCAGTGATTATAGCTAATCCATCCATTTTATTACTCCTATGGAGGCGACACCGCCTTGATCACTTGTTCCCCTCTTTCCCATGCACTCACTGTTTGAATCAAGTGGTCTGCTTTCTCTATGGCATTTACTGCTGTGCCAGATGCTTGGGTCATTGGTTCCATGAAGTTTCCCCAGAATACCAATATACAAACGACTAACATAACAATCGCACTTAATCCTACTATCAAAGGTATGTGTTCCGACCATTTAGTTACTTTCCTTGATTCTTTTTTGTATATCTGATTGACCATCATTTGTCGTTGCTTTGTCGTCAATGGTTGAAATCCCCTTAATTTTTCATTAGGGGGTTCAAGGAAGGTTATTCCTTCATCGTCACTATATGTGGCCTCAACTATTTTCTTTTTCTTTTTTGGATCATAGCTTATTGCACTTGGAGGAGGCGAAGGAATCTTTTTTAATAATCCCACACTTCCAAACAAATTTAAATATTCCACTCCATCTATGTCTTTTTTTATCTTTGCAAGTTTATCATGGATTAACTCCACATTACTTGCCGTTTGTTCTCTTATCCTTATTTTGTATGGGAATGCCCTTATGAACAAAAATAAACCGACTCCCATGCCGGCAGCTATTAGACACATAATCCAAGCTGCCATTGTTATTATATCCATCATCTACCCTCCAATTTTCCTATTAAGGCTTAATCATTCCAAACTTTCCAGATTGAACTGAACTTGATTCTATTGCCTTAATCGTTGCTGCATAACTGTCCCTTTCTTTATTCTCTATCAACCTTGATATAAAAGGGATAATTAAAATCATAATCTTATTTATAATAGGTTCATAATCATCTTCATCAATTCCCCAATTATGTAAATTATCCATTAAATCAGTTATTAATCCGGCATGAACTTCCTCAATGTAATTCTGAAACATCTCAAACTTAAAGTTTCCTTGAACTACTTGCGGATTAACTATATTCTGAACATTATTTAATATTTCTTGGATTCCCCTATCATTTGCTTTGGCTGCAGAGATTTGTTCCTCCACAACTTTTGGTTCTCCATTCTTATCATAAACAACAGATTGTATTTTTCCAGTTAAATATATTTTAACTCTTTCTAAAACAAAGTCCGAATTTAATCTTATTTGTAAAACTGAAGAATCATCTCTGAATCTTTCTTCAACTATTTTCCTCATATTTTCTTCTTGTTTCATATTCCCCACTCCGATTTTGATTTATTTTTCTTTCTTAAAGGTTTTAATAAATATTTATCCGCAACAACCAAAACGGCTACTGCCCCTATGGCACCACCAAGTGCTTCTGCAGTTCCCATTAAAATCCTCCGATGTCAAAGTCAAACGGATCCTTCTTTGGTCTTAACTTTGCCCTTTTTGCTTTTAGCTTATCAAGCTTTAATCTTTTGGCTTCTATATTTATTTGTCTTTCAAGCCTTTGTGGTTCGGAATCTCTATGTGATTTGACTGCCTTTGCCCCTTTCACTGCCGTTCCTGCAACAGATTTAAATGGGGCTACGATTTCCTTTCTGAATTTCTTTTTATTAAATTTCATATTAAAATACGCTAAAATCTGATTTAGCTTTCCTCCTTGTTAGTGGTCTTATTCCTAATCCGGATTTAACTCCAAACTTTGTGGGCTTACCATATATTTCAAAAGCTGATGCTGCGATAGTTGAAACATATCTTTTTGGTTGTTTTGCTTTCTTGGTTTTCTTTTTTTTGATTGGAATAGCAGAAGGAAGTTTAAATAATAATGGCGAAGGGGTCCGAATAGGTATTTTTAAAGGGACTTCAATTAAGGGAATAACTCCCATTCCCGTTTTTAGAGAAGCTTGTTTTGTTTTTTGTTTAAGGGCCACGTCAGTTGCGGGCCTTATTTTTGCTATTTCTGAAACCCTTTGACTTTCTGAAACGGCGGCAACATCTGAAATAATATTTGTTCTTGTTCTTTGTCTTGGTTTTGTTTTTTCTTTTATATCTAAACCAAGTCTTGAATCTGTTCTTTGTCCTTGACGGGTAGATAATCCGGTAATAGCCAAATCTGTTCTTGTTTTTGTTCCAACAGCAAGGCTTCCGGAAGTAGGGGTTATTTTAAGTGAAGGAGAGGGTTTTTGTGGTTCTAATTTTGCTGTTGAAATGGGGAGGGATGGTTTTGGTTTTACTGCAAATTGTGAAGTAATATCTCTACCAATTTGGGAAATTTTACTCTCTGATATTGCACTTCTTCCAGTTCCAATAATATCATCTGTTTTAGTCCCGACTGTTTTTATTAATCCTTCAAAAGTAATTCCTTGTGTTGTTCCTCCTTTTACCGCAGTTATATCTCCAGATTGTGCTGCTGCACTTCTAGAACCAACAAGATAATCTTTGAACTTTGTTATACCAGATTGTTCAGATATTTTTAGTTCTCCAAGTGATCCTTTTTGTAAATTTACATTTAATGTTTCTGATGCAGTTACTCCCCTTCCTTTTGAAGAAACAGAAGTTATAATATCCCCCCTTGCCCCAGTTAATGATCCTGTTTCAGTTGTTAATTCTCCAATTTTTGATTGTTTAAATCCAAACCCTTTCGTTCCTCCAACTTTGGTTTTTATTTGGCCAATTCCAGTAATAACATCATCAGTAGAGGTTCCAATAAATTTCACAGATGTTGGAGTTCTTAAAGCTGAAACTCCTTTCCCCACAACAGGGGCCCCAATATTAATGGCAGTTTCAATAGTTTCAAGAGGCCTTTCGGTTATTTGTTTCTTTGGATCTATTTGCAATCTATGCAATGTTCCTGCCCCCCGAGAACCAACACCATATCCTTCCTTTAAAACAAACTCTCCAAATTGGGATTTACTTGGAATGACAGTAACTCCTTTATATTTCTTTTCTTCTTTAGGGAGAAAGGTTGGTGCTAAATGTGAAAATGCACTAGAAGGAATTTCTTTTAAAAATTCTGAAAATTTTTCTTGTTGAACTTCTTGGGTTTTGATGGTTTCTCTAAATTCTAATTCTTTGGGAGTTAATTTATGAACTTCTTCTTCATCAATCCTTCTCCTTCTAGTTCTTGTTTCGGTTTTATAGACGGGAGGAGGGGCACCGCCATAATGAACTGACTGTGATGCAGTGTGTGTTGTCCAAGCCATATCTTTATTTCTATTTGTATAACTATTTAAACTTTTTCAACAAATAAAGGGTCCATATCCTATTTATCCCATTAAGGTTTTTTTACCTTTATACTTTAAATATATATAATTTCAGGGAAGATTATAACTCAAATGGAGGTTTGATGTTTTATGGAACAAATTATGGAAGAAAAAAGAAATCAGATTGCACTTGGTGAATTAGTAACAGTGGGAGTTTCCCTTGTTATTATAGGTTTAGTATTCACTTTTGGAACTGATATTGTTATTGATGTTAGGGACGACTTTACAAGTGGTTCAAACGAATACTTGGCAGCAAATTATACTGTAACTAGTTTTGGAAAAATCACAAGCAAGTTACCAACGATAGCTTTAATCATTGCGGTAGCAGTTATAATTACTGTATTGACAAGAGCATTCATGAGGGCGGCTTAAAATGGAACAGATAATAAAAGAACAAAGAGCACAAATTGGTCTTGGTGAATTGGTTACTGTCGGTGTTTCATTAGTGATTATAGGTTTGGTATTTACATTTGGAACAGATATTGTTGTAGATGTCAGAGATGACTTTACAAGTGCATCAACTGAATGGAACTATACAAACGACACTGTGAGAGCATTGGGAGAGATTCCAAAGAAACTACCAACGATAGCTTTAATCATTGCTGTTGCTGTGATCATAACAGTATTGACAAGAGCATTTATGAAGGCGGCTTGATAACTATGGAAAGAAGAACAGAGATTACTCTTGGAGAGTTAGTCACTGTTGGAGTTTCCTTAATTATCTTGGGACTGGTATTTACATTTGGAATGGATATTACTTCAGATGTAAAAAGTGATTATACCCCGACTTGTCCAAATTCAAGTGTGCAATTCAATTGGCATGAAGTGAATCAAACTTGTTTAAATGCCACAGACGGCAACACAACTGGGTTGTGGAATGCAAGTGATGTATTTTTAACTGCAAACAACACTATGAGAGGACTTGGAGAAATCCCAAAGAAACTACCAACGATAGCTTTAATCATTGCTGTTGCTGTGATTATAACAGTATTGACAAGGGCATTCATGAAGGCAAGATAGTTATATCATCTCTAACCCCCAAAGCCCCCATTATGTGTGGGGGCCTCCTTTATTTTTTTAGGCACTATTCTTTAATAAAATATATTTTAGAAAGTATAAACTTTTATATAGTCGAAAAATAAAAAAGTGTTATTGTAGAAAAACAAAGTGATTAACCTCGCTTTTTGGGGTGGAGTTTTTAAGTCATTCTTCACCCCTATTCACCCCTAAAGGAGATGATAACGAATGAGTGAAATAATTAAAGAAAAATTAAAAATAGATTCTAGCATTATAATTTATCAAACCAATGGTTTTAGATACGCCGGCAAAGTTATTTCTGTGGATGATGATTTTGTGTTGATCTTGGATTATAAAACTAATAGTCAGAAATTTATTAATTTGAAAGACATCTCTAACATAGATGTGCAGGAGAGGTTAGGATAATGTTAGCTAAAAAAATAGACTTGGAAGATTTAAAATGTGAATTAGAGATGGAAGAAGAAATATATATCTGGTTAATTAATCCGGCAACGGGGGTCAGGAAGTTAGATATTATTCGTGCTGCGGAATTGTTAATGCGGCAGTATTGGTTTCTAACTGTTGGGGATAAGATCAAAGAAATTTATTATTATCAAGATGGAGTTTATAATTCTGGAGGCCATGATTTCATAAGAGAGAGGATTCAGAACTATACAAGGGGGATAATTAACAACAACCAAATTTTAGAGATTATTGGCCAGATAGAGAGATCCACATATTTTGATAGGAAAAACCTTGAGAAAACGGATCCAAACCTTATTTGTTTCAAGAATGGCATTTATAATCTAAAAGAAGATAAGTTAATTCCACACACACATGAAATTATTTTTATTAATAAAATCCCCCATAATTATGATCCAAACTCAGAATGCAAGGAGATTATGAAATTCTTGGGAGAAGTCTTGGATGAAAAGGATATTGTAGTTCTGCAAGAGTTTGTGGGCTATTTGATGTTTAGAAAGTATTATTTTAAGAAAGCAGCAATATTTGTGGGAGAACCAGACACCGGCAAGACTACAACTATTGATTTGATTGTTAAGTTAATTGGGGAGAATAACACATCTGGGGAGAGTTTGCACAGAATAATATCGGATAAATTCTCTGCTTTCAATCTTTACAATAAGCATTTGAACTTTTATGATGATCTACCTTTCCAAGATCTAAAGATTACTGGGGAATTTAAAGTTATAACGGGAGGAGGCTATGTTACGGGAGAAAAGAAGTTTGGGGATAAGTTCCAGTTTATGAACTATGCAAAGCTAATGTATGCCGCAAATAAGATTTCTGCAATCAAAGATGTAGATGATGAAGCATATTATGGCCGTTGGCTTATATTTTTCTTCAATAATACATTTAATGCTTCAGACGCCGATACAGACCCATATAAGCTAGAAAAGATAACTGCCCCTAAAGAATTAGAGGGGATGATAGTTTGGGCGTTAAAAGGGCTTAAACGGCTTTTAGAAAAGAAGTCTTTCAACTATTACAGGACAGCAGATGAAAACAAGAAAGTAATGGAAAGAAACAGCAATATTTTGGCAGCTTTTGTTCAAGATTGTTTGGAAGAAAAGGATGACAATGTGATAACTAAAGAAAATCTATATGAAGCCTACTCTTTTTATGTAAAATCGCTTGGAGGGTCCAGAATCTCAAAAGAGAAGTTTGGGCGAGATATACAGATTTTATGCACATATATCGATAGTAGAAGGCTTACAACTGGTAAAAACGAGAGAAGAACAGCTTGGGGTAATGTAGATTTCTGTCAGGGAAACCATAGTTCTTTAAACATCTATAAGAGATTTAAAAGTTTATATAATATGACTAAAAAAGAACCCTCCCTAGTATGTCAGAATAATGACCAAAATCAGTTAAAAGTTACGGAGGAAACTGTAAAAAATGGTGATTGATAATTATTGGAAAAGAAGGCAAAAAGAAAGAGAAGAAGAACAAGAAAATGAAGATAGAAAAAGGAAATAATCGGCCCACTGAAATAATGCTAGAAGATCAAGAAGATATATGGCCGATTGACTGGGAGAACTATATAATTTAAAATAACCTTTAGAGGCTAACAACCTTTAAATATAAGGTTATTTAATTAACTTTAAAGAAAATGGCAACAACCAAAAATATATCAATAAAAAGACATCACGAGGACTGGCTTATAGAAAATAACATTAGTTTATCTCAATTTGTCCAAGAAGCAATTGAAGAAGCAATGCATTTCAAAAAGGTGAAACTCAATGATAATAAAAGCTGAATGTGCAAGATGCGGCAAGGTAAAAAATATTGATTATGATAAAAGACTTTGCCCTTCATGCTTGAAAATTTGGAATAAACTAAAATACGGGAGGGAAATATAACAATGAATGGAATAGATAATATCAGACAACAACACTCACTGCAAACAATGCCAATAGAGGATCTTAACCGACTTTGTGTGTTGAAAGGCTATCGTGTTGAACTCTGGGGATGGAATAAAATTTTCGGTGCCAAAGACTACAAAAAAAGAAATGATATTATATTGTATAAGGAAAGCAACTTGTAGAAAATGAAACCTAAAACATATATATTTAATCCAAAAGTTAGGAGAGAATTGGAAGAAATGAAACCTAAAACAGAAGAATATGAAATAGGTTATCAAAGTAAAGTTTACACAATTCCTAAAGGATACATAAAAGAAATTATTAAGGGAATTACAGAACAAGAACGCCAAAAAGCCGAGAAAGATAAAATAAAAATTATAAATGATTATTTGAAGTTTTTATATTGGAATAAATGGTGTTTAGATTGTTATACTACCCCTTATGGAGATGGAAATTGCCATTGTAAAACAAATAATTGGGATAATATATTTATTAAAAAAATTGAAGAATTAAGAAAGAAATTTAAAATTTCACAAAAACTCTGGGAGGAGATTTTCGGAGGAGATTAAAAAGAATGGAGGAAAAAATAAATGAAACCAGAAGAACTTGAACAGATTAAACATAACCATCGGATGGAAGAATTGGGCTATGAAAGAGAAACAGAATTAATAAGATTAGAAACTGCTTGGAGATTAGATAACACTACTCCACAAGAAATACTGCAACAACAACAGCAACAATATCCACAACAACAATATCCACAACAACCAATTCCACAACAGCCACAATATCAACCACCGACGACACCAGAAGAAGAAACACCACAAGAAAAATCAATGAAAAAATTTAAAGGGGGAAAGAAAAAATGATAATTAATTCAATGATCCCTTTGGAAAATCAAGAGTGTGATTTATGTGGGAAAAAGGCAAAGTATCTATGGTTTAGAGAAAACCCTTTTTCAATAAAAATAAAATATTTATGTGAAGAACATAAAATGTTAAGGAGGGAATTAAAATGAGTGAAGATGAATTTAAACCAACTCCGCCAGAGTATGCAGGGGATGGGGTTTCAGTTTGGAAAGCCACAGACAAAAACGGAAAAACTTTTTTGAAAGTTAAATGTAAATGGATAAAAGATGCAACATTTAATGTTTTTAAATTAGAAGCAAAAAAAGATGAGTTATAAAAAGAGCTTTGGGATAGAGAGAGATGAAAGGCCCTTCAACTTTGCGGAAATGCTTTTGCAGAGATGTGATCATAGATTCAATGAAGCAAATGAATCTGCGGTTGAAGGAGATCCTTTCCGTTGGTATAGAGTTTTAAACGCATTAAGGAGGGCCATATCTTTTGTTCAAAATGAAAAAGGCGAAGAAGATCCTGCACTGGATACAATAAAAACCAAACTATCTGCAGCAGGTGGGAAATTAAAAAATGCTAGAAAGCAAAACTCTGAATTATTTTATTTTGAAATAGAAAAATCTCTTGATGATATTGAAGTCATGCTAGTAAAATTAATGTATAAACATGAATTATATTATCCACACTACTCAAAAAAGATGTGGCAAGAAAAAGCCAAGCAAGAGGATATTTAAATGAAATGGGTTAAGGAATACATGGATATAAGATATAAGAAACATCTCAAAAATTGGGATACTGTGGTTGGAATTGTGGGGGCAGAAGGAGTTTCAAAATCTAATCTTGCTATGCATAAACTTGATTATTGGAAAACTATGACAAATGGAAAATGTAAAGAATCAGATGTAAAACATATGAACATGACAGGAGAAGATTTTGTTAATGATTTAAGTGATGCTGAAAAAATGGACTGCCCTTGTTTTGATGAAGCCGGAGAATTAGATTCAAGAAGGGCTATGAGTAATTTTAATGTAATGCTTTCACAAGGCTATAAAGTTATTCGTTCAGATAAATTATATACTATTTTAGTTCTGCCGGATATATGGGATTTAGAATTTAGATTTGTTAAAAGAATGAAAGCCTTGTTTGTAGTTTATAGGCGTGGCCATGTAGCAGTTTGGCTAAAAGAAAGTTTAGTGAAGATGGCACAGCTAAATTCCTTTAGAAGGGTTAAATCTTACTGGGCAGTTAGACCGGATTTTTATGATACCTTCCCAATCTATAAGGGCCCAATGGCCAAGAAGTATGAAATAAAGAAAGAGGAAAAAACCAAAGAAGCTAGAAAGAATTTGAAAGAATTACTTAATGGGGATAAGAAAAAGGTAGGCGTAACACCACAAGATATAGCAAAGAATATGCAAGCATTGGGCTATAACAATACTGATATCGCTGCATCCATAATGGTTGATAACTCTACCGTCGGAAAGTGGTTTAAGAAAGGTAGAAATGGCGGAAAATAAGATTATATAGTAAATACCTGGCAAAATGAAAGAAAAATTAAAAGTTTGGTGGTTATTATTCAAACACACTAAATATATGGCGTTCCTAAAGATAGGAATAAGAATATTCCTTATGATATATATTATAGGAACCCTTTCTGTTAAGTGGGGTTGGGGGGGATTCTTTCTTGGATCATTTATCTTTGTTATAATAATTATCTTAATGAGTAGGAACTTCTTCATGTATGTGGTAAGAGAAACGGAAGAAAAGCTATTTGGAAAACCCCTTAATGAGTTTGAGAAGGGGGAATTTAAAAGACCTAAAATAGTTTGGAGTATGAAAAAACCAAAGGAGAAAAAATGATTCCAATGAAACCAATACAAAAGCTATTCAAGAATAAAAAGAGGATTAGCTATTTTAGAATGTATATTAATTTCTTGGGAATTTCTTCAACATTAGTTATTATTATGTGGTATATGAAATTTGTTGGAAGCCATATATTTTTCTTATTTATTGTTGGATTTATTTTCATAGAATCTTTAAAAAGATTTTATTATGAAATAGAATGGTTTAGGAGGATGGATTTTAATGAAACCTAACATAAATATAAGTGGGGCGAAAGAAACTATACAGAAGTTTAAAGGGGCCAAGAGAGAGATGGTTTCTTTTATCAAGGATTCAAAGAAAGTCTTTGATGAACTCTGCCCTAGATGTAAGAGAATGGTTATAGTGAAAACAAAAGCAAGACGGCCAATAAGAGAAAGGCATTATTGTGAGGAGTGCAGAAGAAAACAAAAAGAAATGTTTGGAGGGAAATATGGATCTTGATATGTTAGAAAGAAATATAATAACTATTTTTATTATTATTGTTGTTGCACTCTTTCTGTTTGTCTATGCTATTTTTAAGTTTAAAAGCACAGATGGATTTGGATTTGATATAAGCAGCATAAAATCTGATTTGGATTTGGATTTCAGTTAAAATGAATGTAATGTGGTTAGAGCAGGTCTTTTATGTTGTTATGTTATTGGGATTTATCCCTATATTTCATGAATGCGGACACGCTTTTTATTTAACTGAAAAGCTAAACAAAAAGGTTAAGGTTGAACAGAATTGGAAAAGGTTGAAGTTTGCTATACTATGGCAAGATGATGGGAAGTTGAAACGAACACAATACTTTGATATTGCTATGTGGGGAATACTTGCAGGGATGATTCCTTTTTTTATCTTCAATAGTGTAATTGATTTTAAGTTTTTCCTTCCGTTGTTTATAACCTATTTGATATTTAGTTGTCGGCATGATTGGATTGAAATGTGGAGAATTTATAAAAAGAAGGAGGGATAATATGGGCGTCGCTATTTATGCGAGAGTATCAACGGATGAACAAACTGTTGAGCAGCAAATACTTGCTTGTAGAAAGTATTGTGAGTTTAAAGGGCTAGAAGTTGATATAGTAGTTGAAGAATCTGCATCTGGAAAGGATGTTATCAAAAGACCAAAATTTAGAGAACTCTGGGATAAATTGAGAGGAATGGAGTATGAAGGTATTGTAGTTTTCAAGATAGATAGATTAGGAAGGAATGTAAGGGACATGGTTATCTTTTTTGATGAGATGCAGAACAGAGGGATACAAATACACTCTATAACAGAATCATTGGATAATTCTACCCCTATTGGACGAGCAATGATTAATATTTTATTAACTATGGCCCAATTAGAAAGAGAGAATATAAGTCTGGCCACAAAGCAGAGATTACAAGCATTAAAGAATATGGGTAAGACACTTGGAAGGCCACATGGTTCAAAAGATGTAAAAAAAAGAAATACCTCCAAATACAAGGGAAATCGTAATGCATTGAGGAATAACCTAAAAAAATAAACGCCCTTTGTTCTTATTTGTTTTATTTATAAAGAAAAAGGGTTCTTTTTAGACCCCCCTTTATTTGTCTGTGAAAATCTTCCACATTATTCCAACCAAGACCATTGCCAAAGGAATAAAGATATATTTAATATCAATCCACCCAATACTTACAAATAACCATGATAATATTGATGTAATGGTTGAAGCAGCAGTCAATCCAACAGCTTTGTCATATCTTTGGAAACCCAGAAGTAAAATTAACCAAAAAATAAATAAAAAGAATAAAGGGAATAGTCCCCCCAGTGCATTATTAATTGTATCTGCAAAATCTACAATCGTTGTTCCGTTGTCCAATCCACTCATATTATATGCCATTTACATTGACCTCTTTACTATTGCTGCAATTATTATTCCCAAGAATAGGGCAATAATTATAATCATTATGGCCCCAGACTTCAATACTCCTGTTGGATCTGCGATATTTGAATCATTAAAGGATCTTTCTCCTAGATCATTAAATACTGTAAAACTTTCTGCCCCTATCTTAATTGTATTATATGATGCTTCAAAGAATCCTCCTAAAACATCCAATACTCCGGATTTGGAAGATATATTCATTGTGCTGTCTTTTATCTTCTCTGAAGTTTGTGACATATCATCTAGTTTATTATAAAAATCAATATCCTCCTTATTGTAATTCTCAATTCCATAATGAACATTCATTTCTTGTAAAAAAACGCCCATCCCTGCAGTAACAAAAACTATGAATACTATTATTCCTATTATGAAACTAGATAATTTGGGCATTAACTTTTACCTCCTATAAATAAAGCTACAAAGCCGACTGCAACCACTACTCCGCCCACTACTGCCGTTGTAATGCTTATTACGCCCAATATTGAACCCAACACCAAAGGGACAGGGGTCAATAATACCGCCACGAAAGGGTTCCAAATCCCTATCAATGCGAATGTGGCAGTAAGTAAGATAATAATAAAGATTCCTATTTTCCCGAATCCAGAATATTCTCTATATCCCCAAAACATAGTGCCTAATACAATGCTTTCTCCATCAAGGGTAGCTGTGGCCTTTGCCATGTAAGTTGTGCCGTTTGATTCTTGAACCCCCAATATAATCGTGCCGGTATGTGAAGTTTGACAAGAGGAGTTATATAATTCATTCCCCGTTGTAGCATTTATAGTAAATACCCTCAGGCAAGTTTGGCTAAATCTATTTAAAGGATCATTATAAGTATAGGTAAATCTATTTGTAACATTGCTAAAATCTAAAGTAAATGTTATATCTTCAACTTCAAAAAAGTCCTCTGTGGGGTCCGTTCCTAGATCTACAACAAAAGACAATTCATCTTCATAAATATATGTTCCAGATGTAGAAAGAACTGTGTTCCCTTGATATTCTATAACGAATTTATAGTATTCATCAGTAGTTAAATGGAGTTTTGCGATTCCTTCAAAATTTGTATTAATCTTTTCAATAGTTATATATGCATTATCTGCTAGGTTAAATTTAGTTACTGTTATTGTGGCCCCTTCTAGTTTTTCATTCAAATTTGTTAATACTGTGGCCGTCACATTGATTGCATTGCTGTATGATTTATTTAGCATATATAAATCAACTAGATTATAACTTTGTGTTTCTAGATTAGCAACATAAGTTCTTTCATAATACCATCCATTAATATCTTTAAATCTAAAGGTATATTCTGCCGGAGTTAATAAAGAAATCAACATTGTTCCATTATCAGTTGTATAATTATTTGCATAGATGCTTGATATTAATTCAAGACTAACATTATTTTCTGAAACTCCTCTCAAATCAAAGAGATTCCAAGTTATTTCATCAAAGAAGTTAATATCAAAGGTATTCTTTTGGAAAGCATTGAATATGTGTCCCCCGTCACTTGAACCAGTTGCTGTCCAGTTCATGATTTGATAATCAGATGTATTTAAATCTAACCTTGTGGATATATTCCAAGAGGTATTAACTAAAACAGAACCAGAAGTTGTATTGAATGAATCCCCTTCAGTTGTATCTATTTGGAAGTTATCTATCGTGGTTGTATTTTGCGGGGCCTTAAAAACAGTAATGTTGTGCCTTGATTTATAAAAAGTTATATTTGAACTATCCAAAGTGGTCCCATTGAGGGAAATATTATAATTATTTATTACTTGTTGTAGATAATTTGGTGCTTTAAATAATATAGATAGATTATTATTATTTGAATTGTTGAATCTTGTTTCAACTGCCCCAGTTGTTGAATTATATTGGGTCCCATCTATGGTTACATTAAAAACTTCCAGACTTTTGTTAGTATAAGGATCTCTTGGTTGAACTGATAAGTTTATCATTCTGTCTGTTGTATTAATCCAAATTTCCATAAGTTGTTTATATTGTTGAATTGTTGGATAAAAATCAAATTGAATCCATGTTATGGGGACAGGGGTTGTAAAATTATAAGTATAGTTGGCACCTAATGCAACTGCTTGATTGGTGGCCAATCTTACCAAATGATTACTTTGATTTGTTTTATTTGAAACAGACAAATTAAAACCAGTAATAGCATTGCCCCCCCCATCATAATTAGTGAAAGTTATACTTCCAATAGTATAATTTTTATCAGTCATTACTACTGTTAAATTTAAATTTACTCCACTGTTTTGGGTAGAACTCCAAAAAGTGGTTGTGTCCGCATTATTACTTAAAAAGTCAAAACAATTATCTACAAAAAAAGAAGGACCGGTATCTCTTTGATCATTAAAACTACTTATACTAAAATTTGTATTTAATATTAAATTTGCCCCCTTAACGGAGGGGGATATATTAAATATTAAAAAGGCCAATATACTTATAAATAAGAGGGATTTCAACACCCTATTCTTTCCTTTTGCCCTACCTATTTTAACCATTTATCCTACCTTTGATTTGCCATATAATGCCAAAGCAATACTCCCTCCCAAAACTACCATTACATGAAGTAAGTGTGTCAAAATCCATGAAGTTATCGGAAATGAACTCGCAGAATCAGATAACATATCATCTGTTTCAATTTCTTCATATACATTTGATATTAATCCCCCTACAAACAGTAAAGACAATAAAATAACTATTGAAACTACAAAAAACACTGGATGACTATCTATTAAGAACGCTGCAATGATTGTCATAATCCATAAAAGCCCAAAACAAACTGCAAAGATTCCATCCATTGTTGATGGAAATCTAGTATGAAGATGGTTAAACTCCTCTCTTGCATCGGAATCTAAATCTAAATCTTTTTGTATATCATCATTAATTGTTCCAAAGAATTTATAAGAAACTATTCCAGTAATTCCCACAACAAACAGAACTAAAATTATAAAAAAGGTTTCAAGCAATACATTCCCTTTTTTATTAAAAACCAATTTCAAATGGATCCCTCCTATCTTTGTCCAATTTTTTCTTTACTTTTAATAGATCATCGGCTACATCGGGGATAGACTTATCCGTTTTTGCAGCCATTATTTTTAATTCTTTTTTAAATTCTGGGCTACACCATATCCTGACTTGATTTTTCTTCTTCGGCATTTTTCTTTTTCCTAAATACTATAACTGAAAACATAGCAAGTAATAATGCAACTGGATAAACTTCCTCCTTTGCCTTCTTACCTAATGTTTTTATAGCATAAACTATTTTTATTTCTCCTTGTGCATCATCAATATTTACTTGATTTAATGTTATTACTTGGGCGGCACAAACTCCTTGTGCTGCGGGGCCATCATAAACATAAACTGTCCCCTCTCCAGTAGTATAAGTTATTCTTTCAATATCTATGCAATCATAAGATAATAACTTTCCAATGATTGTGGAATTGGTCATATTCTTTAGCATATTTGTATCAATTAGCTTCCTTGTATCTGAACTATAAGAAAAATAAGGGAGATCTGGCCCGTCATAACTATTTATGGTTTCTGTTGAGTTCATTGTTATCTTTTCCAAAGCCCCATCACTACTCCTTAACCCCATAATATAAATAGAATCATCTGCTATAATGATCCTATCCATAAAGAGTTCTGAATCAATATCTATCGATAGGCCCAATCCAGTTGAATTCATTATTCCGCTATCCCATTTAATTGCTTCTACTTGTTGCATCATAATCAATATTCCCACCAATAATATTATCCATTTCATTCATTATAGAGTTTTACCTTAACCAATTCTGGCCACCATTTTGTTGGTTTATGTCTTGAAATCTTTTCAAGTTCATATTCAACTCCAATCTCTTCAAATGTGGTTCTCTTTAATATAGTCTTATAAAATCTCCACTCTCCAACAACAAGTTTATTGCCTTGATAGGCCACATAATATTTTTCTTTGTTTATCCTAAACTGTTGCGGATAATCTGTTAAAACCATTGTTATGTATTCTTTGTTGTGTAAGTTCGGATACTTTGATTTATGATTGCTTCTTGGATGTTCTTCATCTTGATATTGTTCTTCTGGTTGCAATTTATTCCAAAATTTACTATTACACCATCCTTCTGTTTCATAATTACTTCCATATACCCCTAAATCTGCTATATTAACTTCTTCATCACTATTTAAATCAAACTTTATGTCTTGAGATTGATACCATCCTTGTATCTTTCCAACATAAGCTAAATCTACTATGTTAGTTTCTCCATCCCCATTTATATCACAGTTTCCTAATGATGCACTTGCAAATGACATTCCTATTAAAAGGAAAGCCATCAACCCTATTTTTTTATTCATTTTCTTTATTTCCTCCTTAATTTCCTATTCTTGATAATCTCATTTCTACTGAATATAAATTCCCTGCACCAATTCCACTATAATCTTGAACTGCTAGTCTTACTTCATCTCCAACAGCTAATTGAATAAATCCTCCACCATTCATGGGAGTAATATCTCCGCCTGCCGACATTTTCTTATGAACTGCTGTATTATTTTGTTCTTCTCCATTAATTGTGATTGTTGTAACATATTCGTGATTATTTTGTCCAGAACCTGTAATATCATAATTAACATCATATAATCCTGCAACCAAAGCAGTTAAATTTTCTCCATCTGTTGTAAATCCATTTAATCTTGAGTATTCAAATATAGAAACATTATAATATACTTCTTGTGTGGCAAATGTTAAAGGAACAGCTGTATGAGTATGATTCCATAATTCTCCATAAATGAAGTTACCAATTATATCTCCATTAGTAACCTCTAAAGTTTTATTAAAAGTAAAATTACCATAGTGATTATCAAACAACATAGTTGATTGATTATGTTGTATTGTTCC
>Ga0233414_10000427_pt1 | contig 17876 bp, 18 predicted proteins | sample Na_anoxic_10_MG_FD_189020 | JGI IMG/M metagenome (GOLD analysis project Ga0233414, IMG submission 189020) | Seawater microbial communities from Saanich Inlet, British Columbia, Canada - Na_anoxic_10_MG | ecosystem: Environmental > Aquatic > Marine > Inlet | place: Canada: British Columbia... | reverse complement strand
AGAACCAGGTTCTATAATTGTATATGTAGATGTAACATTTCCTGGTTCATTTGATGATAATAACAGTGTTATTGAAGATATGAGTAATTATACTAGTACTGCTGTGACTGAAATATTAGATATTATAACAAAAGTAAGTGAAGATGACTCAGTAACAATTAATTATACTTATGATGGTATGGTAGTTACTAGCACAGATAATGAACCTGAACCTGAACCTGAGCCAGAACCGGAACCAGAACCGGAACCAGAACCAGAACCAGAGCCAGCTATTACATATTTTACTACCACGAGTGGTGATACTATACAAGCTGATATTATAGGAGAACTTACAAAAAATAGTTATCCTGATGGGGTCACTGTTGATAATATTAAAGAAGTAGTTATTGGAACAGATGTAACCAGTATTGGTGGTTATGCGTTCCAATATGCGAAAACTTTGACATCAATAACAATTCCAAATACTGTAACCAGTATTGGAACTTATGCGTTCCAATATGCGGAAAGTTTAATATCTATAACAATCCCAGATTCTGTAACCCAAATCTGGGCACGCGTGTTCGAGTATACGACAAGTTTGAATTCTATTACTTTTGGTGCAAATTCACAACTCACTACTATTGGTAATTATGCGTTCAGAAATGCGACAAGTTTGACGTCCATTGCTATTCCTGATGGTGTCACTCGTATTAATGACTATACGTTCGAGTATACGACAAGTTTGACTTCTATTACTTTTGGTGCAAATTCCCAACTCAATAGTATTGGAGATTATGCGTTCTATAAGGCGACAAATTTGACGACCATTGCTATTCCTGATACAGTCATTAGTATTGGAGATCATGCGTTCAGAGCTGCGGAAGCTTTGACGTCCATTGCTATTCCTGATACACTCACTAGTATTGGAGAGTGGGCGTTCTATGGAACGACAAGTTTGACTTCTGTTACTTTTGGAGAAAATTCACTACTCACTAGTATTGGAGAGTATGCGTTCCAATATGCGACAAGTTTGACTTCTATTACTATTCCTAATAGTGTCACTAGTATTGAAAAATATGCGTTCAGATATACGTATAATTTGGCATCCATAACAATCCCTGATTCTGTTAATATTGGAGATCAGGCGTTCTATAATATATCAACAAACCCGACTGTATATGTTCGTGATGTATCTCCTGTTACATTTGAAGAATTTAAAGTTAAATTTAATAACAGTACAAATCGTGATAATACTATTACATATGTTGATGTAGGAGCTCCAGAGCCAGAACCAGAACCGGAACCTGAGCCAGAACCAGAACCGGAGCCAGAGCCAGAGCCAGAACCTGAACCTGAACCAGAACCAGAACCAGAACCTGAGCCTGAACCAGAGCCAGAACCAGAACCGGAGCCAGAGCCAGAACCTGAACCAGAACCTGAACCAGAACCAGAACCGGAGCCAGAGCCAGAGCCAGAACCTGAACCTGAACCAGAACCAGAACCAGAACCTGAGCCTGAACCAGAGCCAGAACCAGAACCGGAGCCAGAGCCAGAACCTGAACCTGAACCTGAACCAGAACCAGAACCAGAACCTGAGCCTGAGCCTGAGCCTGAGCCAGAACCTGAACCTGAACCTGAACCTGAACCTGAACCTGAACATGTTGTAACACAATCAAAAGTTTCTTATAAATATGATGATATTATCTTAGATAGTCTTAATGATTCTCAAAAAAATGATATAATAAGTCAGGTTCAATCTAAATATGTAACTCAGTTAAATATTGATCCAAGTAATATTAGTGTAACGTTAGAATCAGGTACTATAATTGTATATGTAAATGTAACATTATCTGGTTCAATTGATGATAATAAAAGTGTTATTGAAGATATGAGTAATTATACTGATGATGCTGTGACTGAAATATTAGATATTATAAAAGAAGTAAGTGGAAATGATTCAGTAACAACTGATTATACTTATTCTGGTATGGAAACTAATATCTTTACGCTTGGAACTTCTTTCAACGGTACAAATGGGTCGTATGTTGAAGACGGTAATACACGTATATTTACATTTAATAGTAATAATTCAATTGCGTTATATTATTCAAATATACAAAATGTAAATGTTCTTACTGTTGGAGGGGGTGGTTCAGGTGGAGGAAAATCAATATCTGATTATAACGCTGGTGGTGGTGGTGGAGGCGGTGAAGTAAAAAGCACAGATATTGATATTAATTTAGGTACTTTATATGAAGTTATTATTGGGGCTGGGGGAGCAAGAGTTGGTGAATCTACTAATGACTATGTCAACGGCAATAATGGTGAAATTACTTCTGTTATGGGAATTAGTTCAAAGGGAGGAGAGGGGGGCAAATATGGCTATGATACGACTCCGCTCAAGTACGGTTATGGTGGTGCTGGTGGTGCTGGTGGTGCTGGTGATGGATATACTGGTAATGGTGGGGCAGGAGGAACCTATTATGCAAGCACAGGTCCTGGAGCTAGTTATAGTGGTGCTTTTGGAACTTTGGTAAACGGAGTATACTATGGTGGTGGTGGTGGTGGTGGATCACACGGTAAAGAACAAGATGGTGATGGTGGTTTTGCACCAGATATAAACGGAAATTGTTTTGGTCAAGGAGGATATGGTGGTGAAGGAGGTGGTGGTAGTGGAGGAAGTTCAAATCCTCCACAGTGTCGGACGAATGAACCTATTTCTGCTTCAGACTCATTTAACGGAACACCGAATTCGGGAGGTGGAGGTTCCGGACAAAATGCAGTTGATGCACGTGTTTCCACTAATTATGTATCTGATTATTCAGGTGATGGAGGTAGTGGATTGGTAATTATAACAGTTTATTTAAAATCAACAGAACCTGAGCCAGACCCTGAACCAGAACCACCATCACCCGAACCACTACCACCACCACCTATTTCAAATAGACCCGGACCAATTCAATTTTGTAATTCAAGATTTGCAAAGTGTAATATTAATAAAAAATTAGGCGCTGCTTTTCAAAGCGGTAATGTTTCTATTCAAGGGACTACAATACCTAGACGTATATCAGAAGCAATACGAGTTCAAACTTACTTGAAAAATGCTAATTTCGTAATTCAAGACGTATCCTTAAATGTGTATGGTCAAAGGTCCGGGGGTCCATATGGATACGGATCATCTCCAAAAAATACTTTTTAATCCAGTGCGTTAATTAATTTAGAGATAATTTTTTTTTCTCAATAGTCTTTATAATGGTAAAAAGACACGATAAAGGTTCTGATGGTATGTACCACATTGGTTCTCATACTTACGCTATGTTAGAAGGTTCTCGTGCCCAAGTGTGGCACGGAACTGCTTATAAGACTGCTGGTGGATTAAAGAAGGTTGATCTTAAAATGCACAATGGAAGACTTGTTTCCAAGAAAAAGAGTGAATTAGCTAGATCTCAAAAACATCTTAGCGGACATCTTCAACCTAAGGGAAGTGGAATATTTGGAACAGTGACAAAGAAGGGAAGAAAGGGAAGAAAGGGAACACGCAAGAGAAAGGGAACACGCAATAGAAAGGGAGGAATCGCATCATTTTAATAACTTATTAACTAACTTATTAACTAACTTATTAACTAACTTATTAACTAAATAAATAATCATATATATTATTTTTTATTTAGAAGAATGTGATTTTATTATTATTAGTTACGTTATTTAGGATAGTTATGTATCGCAATGTTTAACAATATTTTCTAGGAACTGTTTAGATGATGATGTCGTTCTATAATAATTTACCAACTCGGCAGGACTAATACAATCATCTTTCAACTGACTAATATATTTGTTTGGAAGTTTACTATTATAATAGTGATAATACATATCTTTAATTGTTTGAATACTTGCCTTTTTCATTTCAATCTTCAAATCTATTCTACCTGGTCTAATTAGCGCAGGATCTATTTTGTCGTAAAAATTGCTGGTAATAATTAAAATTCGTCCATAATTCTCATCTAATCCATCTATTAGGTTTAAAATAAATGATAATGTCAATTTATCTTCTTTCTTAAATGGGGATTTAGAAGTAGATTTTTTATCATCACTAACAATTGAAACAGCATTAACTATATTTTCCAACATGTCGAGTTCATTATTACTTACATCAATTGTATCTTTCTTGCTTCTGTCAAGAATAATATCACTCATACAGTCAATATCTTCTAATACAATAATCTTATTTTCAAAGTCAACAGAATTAGTTACATTATTTCCACTATAAGTGGATTCAAAATAATATCTATAAAAATCTGCTTCATTCTTCACCTTATTTAATGGGATTTGAATCAAGTGACGTTTTAGTTTATTAGCAAGACATTTTATAACGGACGTTTTGCCAGTCCCAGGCGACCCCGATAAACCAATACCTAATGTGTATGGATGCCCTTCCTTTTCATACCACTCTTTATTATTGGAAAAAAAATCAATCTTTTCAATCAAATCATTTTTCCCATCAAAATATAAATTATCGAATTTTCTTGTAGATCTAAATGGTCGTTCCATCCAATTCTTACTATTTCCGTCTTCGTCATCGCTGGTTGACGACTGTAGACTGTAAATAAATATTTTGTCTTTACGATGTTCCTCGATTTTTTTCAAATAGTTTAAAGTCAAATTATCTACATAATTCTTTAAATCTATGATAGACAATACGCGACTATATATTTCAATTCTAATAGTATCAACCTTACCACACATCTCAATCAGTTTATCAGAGTCTCCTGTATTGTCTGAAAAAGTAACCTTTACATATATAGTTTTCTCGTTATTTAATGGAAATGCACGACAGTTTGCATCCACTACGTAAATATCTTTATCAAATTTGTTTTTGTTTTCGCAAGTATCAGTGTCTGTATTGTCCATCATTTCTTTTAATCGATTGATTCCATTATAGTTAGATTCGCTATTAATATAGTCCCATATAGCATCAAATCGTTTTCCCCAAATATTGTTGGTTCTTACATTCCAAGAACTATTTCGAAATGTTCGTTTTCCTTCAATAGTGATTGTAGAATAATATCTGTCATTAAAACACGACACATATTTTTTTAAGCTTATGTACTCCGAAATACTATTCCATTGAGAGAAAATAATGGAAATACCTACTGCTATTAAACTAGAAATTATCATATCAATAAATGGGTCCCCTGTTCGCATATTAAATAAAAAATTCATTTTTAATGAATCCAATATTTTTTCAACACTATGAATTTCAGCCATTGTATAACATTATATTATATCTTCGTTTAAACTATATTGATAATTGTAATAGTGGACAAATAACTACAATAACAATACTTAATAACAATAGACGAAGCCATGTGTCACTATAAATAATTTTATTGATAATGTAACGGAATACTGTATATATCATGAAATCCTTAACCATGTAGTTATTTTCCAAATAATACCCTCTTTTCTCGTAATATTCTCGCACACCAATACCAGAAATAATAACTACTCCATTCATACCACTTACGAAAGCAATTTGCTCAGCCTTTTCTAATAATTTTTTACCGAATCCTGTATGCTGAACATTATTTGTCATATATTTTGAATTTACCTTTTGAACACTACCGTATACGTGGAGTTCGCGAATTAAGCCTTTATTATTCAATGTGTCGTGATACACAATCTGATCTTTATTAAATGTATCAGGAATGCGGATGCGCAAGAATCCATAGATTGCCTTTTGGTCATATGTCTCAAATGAAATGAAATATTCGGTCCCGTTAGACGCTCTAAAGTTTCTAACAAACAGTCTAGCATCACCACCATCATATTCGGGATGCCTTTCAATTTCACGATAGCGAATGTCCATACTATATAGGTTTTCGTTACCAATTTTGTCATTGATTACTTGTCTCATATTTCCACATTTTACACCACCTGAAATATAGGTGTCTGGAATATCACGAATAACTCTTGGGAGACGAATCCAAGGAGGACACGTTATCATTCCATATTGTAGAACTTTCGCCATAAGTTCTTTATCTCCACCATATGGTTTGTAACTGCCTTCTTGATGCAATTTTTCAATTTTTGTCCAAGGAACAACTTCACACGGATAAATTTTTATTTGGTCTGGTTGATACTTGTCACTTTTGTATATCTCATCAAACATAGCAATGTCCTTTTCAGGTGTAGAATAAGGCAAATCTGGCATGAGATGAATATCAATCTTGAAACAATTGTTTTTACATATTTCAATTGCCTCAACGACCTTTTCAATGGTATGTCCACGATTAATCTTCTTAAGAATATAATTATCTACTTGTTGGACTCCCAACTGAATACGAGTAACACCCCAATCCAATAGTGTCTGGGTCCAAGGAATTCCATCTTCATCATTTTCTAGAACAGCATCAGGTCTTGTTTCAATACAAATACCAATGATGCGACTTTTTGACATTTTATTATAATCAATTTCTTCTTGTAGACTTCCACATTCTCTCTTTTCAATATCAAAGTATGTATTCACACAGTAAATAAACTGAGTAAAGAATTTTTTTAGGTATGGTTTGGGATACTCTGTGAATGTACCACCTTCAAGAATAAATTCAATCTTGTCACATTTGTGTCCGCATACGAGAAGCGAGTCTAAGCGATTCTTGGTTTGATCAAATGGGTCAAACTTGTTACGATTTGCTCTTTGAACAGCGGGTTCTTTTGACAAATAGCTTCTAGGTTGAGGAACCCAATTATTTCCCTCGTGTGCAGGTTCGTTAGGGCAATAAAAGCAATCGTGTTTACAACTGAAATCTTGTCCGTCTGGTGTTGGGGAAGTAAGGATTGTAATTTGATTAATACCAGACATGTCATTGGCTGGTTTTTTCATGAGGAGTAAACATAACATGGATTCTTCCTCAATTTTCCGTTGTTGGATAAATTTGCGATAATAATACAACAGTATAGTTTTCTTTATTTGAATCTTACGGGGGCGTAAATATTTCTGTATCTCTCTAGTAATTTTATCTCTAAGAATATTGAAAATTTGCTTATGTTTCAAAACCCCTTTATCCATTTTATCATTGTACAATTTATCACTCCAAACTATTAAATAGTTAAGTAATTCAAGTATTAGGTTCTCATCATAGTTGATATCTATATCGCTATTCTGATTTTTAATAATATCCTCAATGTCATTGATCATTTTAATTTAATTAATAATAATAATTACGTATTAATTAAATTCAATTTTATGTATTAAGTGTGTAAATTTTCAAAGGAATTTACTTTGATAAAATTATCTTCTACAATAAACAATTGAGATTCCTCTTTAATAAAATTCTCAAAATATCGCTTACTTGTTGTGAATCTATGTTTTGCTCCAGAATAAAATTGATATAATTCATTTATTGGTATTTCGTTTGAATATATTTCAATATGTGATACATTTGTCTTGTATTTTTTGAGCGAATTAATAATATCTTGTTTTTTATTCCAGGTTAAACAACTTGTATTTAATAAATATTTATCATTTTCTATAAATGTATCAGGATAATAATGTTTTATTAAATCCAACATATTTTTCTCACTAATACTTGATTTATATTGATATGAGAATAAACTACATAATTCATCTATCTCCAATTCTTCGCTACTATTTTCATCAATGACTATTTTATCATTCCAGAAATTAAGAAACTTGCTTACTTTTGGTAAAAGTTTACTCGTACAATCAGAAAATACATCCTTTTCAGTATTATAAGTAAACTTACTCGTAAGTAGCGTCTTTAAAGTTGAAGTAAAAAATACGTTTGGCAATTTCTCACTATCAACATAATGTTTCCATAAATATTGCATATCTTTCCACGAAACAGAACAATCATCGCTGGTTTCAATATTCTTTTCACAGAAATAATCTATAATATCGCTTTCAGTATTATCTTTTAAATATAATGTATATGTTTTTAATTGTTCATCTTTACAATGTTCTTGTAGAAAAATATCACCTGATCCATATCTAGTAGAATAATATGCCGCTACGCAAAATAAATCTAATCCGTTTCCTTGTTTAAATTCATTAACCCAATTATCTATATTAATAGATTCTTGAATATCTAATATTCTACAATCAGTAAATGTATGATCGTAATATTTGAATTTGAAGATATTTGTTAGGGTTTGTGTTCCAAAAAGCATACAAGCCAAATGACTCAATTCTTTCAACCATTGTTTCGCCTTTGGATTTATAAAATACACTAAACTACATTTTTTTAATAGTATGTCACCTAATACTGTTAAGAAATATTTTGATTTCTCTCTATTATCAAATACAACAGGATATAATTTGTTTATTACGCATTGAATAGTTTCTGACTCTGGAATACACGAAAATATATCTGTTTCCTTTATTTTTTTTAAAATTGTAATTTTCAATTTATGTTTCCAATCCATTAATGCCTTGTTTGCACTTATATTGGTTAGAATTGTATGTTGGACATCATCTTCTTTTATTAAATAAAATTTATTGTCTCTGTACTGAAAAAATAGCTCAGATGATACATGATAGAAAAATTTATGCGTATATAAAAATTTGTTAATAAATTTTTCAGATTCAGAAACCAGTTTATTTTTTCTATTCTCTCTGTTGATAATTGTATCGTTTGTACTCTTCAAAACTTCAGGCAATTGTTCGATACAATCAATAAACTTTTGAAATATTACTGGATTGTCTTGATATTCAATATATAGGGTTTTCACAATATCTGTTAATTTGTCACTCATTACATGAGATGATAAAATCATTTTATATTAGTTATGTTAATTATATTATAATTATTTTATCAAAATAAATATGGTTTATATTGATAGTAATAGAGTAATTTTTCAATAGAGTAATTTTCATTTTACCAATTCTTTTCTCTTTTAGGTATTGTGCAAGTTGTTCTGTACATTTGGTTTTCATAGTTTCAATTGAATATTTATGACACATCTTTCGCAATACAATCTTCAATATATATTCCTCCTGTAAAATCGGTTCGTTTGGAAGTATAAATGAATTATCATTAATTTCAATCTTATTTAAAATATTCTCAATTAAATATTTATGGAGTATATATTCCACATCATCGCTTTCTTTTCCTAATTTTAATAAACTTGATTTATAATTATTTGTGTAACAATCTTCGCACGCAGGAAATATATTTCTTCTCATTTTACCTCTACAACTCCAATCTGGAGTGGTGTCTAGAAAATATGGTACATTACAATTGTTTGCTATATCTAATACATTCTCCTTGAAATGGTCCAACATTGGGCGAAATATTTCAGTCCCTAAAATATTATTTCTTTCCTTTATTACAGTCAGATCTGTCAATTCACGAGACCCTCTCATAATGTTATTAAATATATTTTCACATATATCGTCTTTATGATGAGCTAAAAATACACCATCACAATTATATTTATCGCATATTTGCTTATAGTAATCATATCTAATTTTTCGCGTTTCCTTTTCATATATGTTTCTCTTTATGTCACCCCGCTTAAAATTAATATCTATATAATCGAGTTCAATCTCTTTTAACATACAATATTCTTTGAGGAATTCTCGTTCATCCTGACTCTCTTCTCTATTATTGTAATTCAAGTGGCAACAATATATGGATAAATCTGACATATCTACCTTTTTGATAGTTTCTATAATTTCTAGTAATACCATTGAATCTACTCCACCGCTTAAAGAAATAAGAATATTTGTTATATTGTATTTTTTAATAAACTCTATAATGGATGAATATAGCGAACAATGTGTTATTTCATGATGAGACGATATATTTCTACTCGTGTCTTCCAATATATTAGAATATTTTGAATAAAGTAATTCCATATGTGGAATGACTGGTATTGTTAAATTGATATAATAATTATTTGTTATAATATATCAATTTTTAAAATATATCAGAGAGATTCCTCATTAATAATATATTTTCTATCCATAAGGTAAATAGTATGAAGCGTGGAACAAAGAAAACCGTCCCTCAACGATATATCCAACCAAATTATCTAAGCGTGACAAAACAAAACAGAGAGAAATGTTGAAAAAATCAAGAAAACAATATAAAAAGGGTAAATATTACACGCGTAAAAAAGTTAAATCATTCAAATCAAAATCAAGTCCACATATTGTAAAGGCTAGAAAAATATATAATATTGATAGTATTATCCCATCAAAAACTTTAGCAAAAAAAACAGGCTGTTCTATTGCGTCTCTAAAAAAAATTGTAAAAAAAGGTGAAGGTGCATATTTTAGTTCAGGCAGTAGACCAAATCAAACAGCCAAATCATGGGGTTATGCTAGACTAGCAAGTTCAATTACAGGTGGAAAAGCGGCAGCAATTGATTATAATATTCTTGAGAATGGATGTAAACTGAAAAGCGGTGCTCTTCGATTAGCAAAAAAGGCTAGAATAAAACATGGATTTGGAAGACGAAAAACATCAAGCATAACATTATAATCTTTATATATAATATAAATGCCAAAATCATTATGCAAAGGTAAACGCGTTAGAAATCCTAACAAATGCAAAAAGGTCCAAGGATGTAAAGTAGCTTCTGGAAAGAAACGTACATTTTGCAGAAAAAAGAGAAATGCTACTAAAAAAAGAATGACAAAAAGAACAAAAAGAACAAAGAGAGGATAAGTTGTAAGATTAAAAATATAACAAATAATCTTGTAGCGAATTAAAATTTAATTATAATTATTAAAATTATAATTAAAACGTTGACTATAAATGGGTTAGATTATACTTCGATCATACAACATATACATCGTATAAACCATTATTAAATACCAACTGGGATAATTATTTACACCACATACATTTCTTTTTATCTTCTGAACATGAAATACATTTCATAGGTATTAGATATAAATATCCAAATGGGTTAGATATATGATCTGGATTTGAAAATCCAGATACTTTCTTGTTTCTACAGTCTAAACATATACCACGACACGGACTTAATGGTATGATAGGTATGTCAAAAATTCTATGATCATCACATATATATTTATATTTTACCATTTCCACAGTTATATAGTTACACCAATAATGTTTAATATAATTATTTTTTAATAGTTTTGTTTTTAATTTCTCTCTTCCCTCTTTTAGATCTTGTCATTTTCATTTTAGGTAATGAATCAAGTGTTTTAAAATATGTCCATGGCTGACTAGGTCTATCATGTAGATATGGTCCATATCGCTTCCATTGTATGTTTTGTTTAATAAATTCTTTAACATAGAATGGTGTTCCACATGAAGATCCCCATCGTCCATAAAACCCCATACTTTTACACGATTCAGTATCAGCGACGCATCCATCTACTGCACCTCTTGGCTGGTATGGTAAAGGTCTATCTGATTGACTCATAAATGCACGGTCGTCTAATTCATAATGAGAACATGTTGTTCTAGAACATGGGTTTGTTTTATTTAAATAGACGTCATAATGGTCAGCAATAATTTCTTGTGCAATTTCAATATTGAGTTTTCCTTTATGTTGATCCATAAGTTGTTCTAGACGAACTTTTCTGGCTCCTTGATGTCGTCTAATATCATCAAATCCACTATTTACACATTCAAGATTTCTAATTCTAGCATCATATGGGGCATTAAATCCAATAAAATATCCATTCTTTTTTCTCTCTACATTAACAAACTCTAACCCTAATTCAACTCTCATTATCTCATTATTTTTTGTGTCTCCAATTAACCATGAATTAGCATAATCTCCAGAATTCTCTTTTTTGAGAAATTCAACATACTCATCTAGAGTATTTGCGTATTGCATACATTTACGAATTCTACAAGAAATAGCATCTTTATGGTCATAAGATATGAATCCACCTATAGTTGTTTCAGTGCCAATAAATCCTTTACTATTTATGAAAAAATCCGTTTGACTACAGATATACCCAGGGGCAGACTGAAACAAAATACGATGTCCGTTCTTAGGTTTAATATCAATTATAGTATTAAAATATTGTCCATCAATAAAATTATCGAATGAATTATGAGCACAACATATTTTACCATCGTGTGTATAATCACCAATAGCCATAAACGCAGAACATTTATCTTTTCCTCCCCCTTCCATTTGTCCACTTTCAGGTAATTTTTCTAATATGTGTCCATACTGTTTCTTCAATTCTGGCATCTCATCTAAAAATTTCTGTATTTTTGGTAAAGCATAATCTAATGATGGGTAATTATTCCATAATATTAATTCGTCTAAATCAACACTAGCACCTTTTGCAATACCTTTGATCTCTTCAAAAAATTCGGGAAAATTTTTCTCTAATGGGTTTTTAAATATGAAATTACTAAACTCTTTAAAAAAATCTATTTTAAAACCGTGACTGTCATATAAATTCCATTCCATCATTTTTAAACACTCTTGAATTTCTTCTTTTAATAAAGTGCCGTGAGCAAGTCCTCGTTCATATGGTTCACCACTAATATGTATATAATTCCAACCATTTTTTTTATATTTAAATCCATTTTTTACTTTCATATATATTTTAATAATATTTTATATATGAAATATTTTATTAACAAATACGACTGAACTATATGACCAATATTTTAACCTAACCATTCTTGATTTTTTATAGATGCTATACGTTTATCCTTTAGTTTTTGTATATTTTTTCGTTTTTGGAAATCATCAATTTGTAAACCTATTTCTCGCCTGTTGTTATTTATTATATTATAACGGGGTAATAAGTTATATATTGTAAGCTTATGTATAAGTTTATAATGATGTAAATTATATGCCATATTATTTATAATATTATTTATAATATTAATCTATAATAAAAATAATTTTTAAATTATGCATTAATATCATCTTCCACACCTGGTTCGATTTTATCTTCTTCTTTCTTTACTTTTTTTGGAACAGGTATTCCAGCAGCCTTACTTACTAAGTTGAGGAAGCTAATAGCGAAAGCTACTAAAATAACGCCAAATGCTACAATATCACTCTTAGACAATTTCTGTTTCAAGAAAAAATAATTTATTAGTAATATTACTGTAAATTGTGTAATAATTAAGAGGAATGTGTCTTGAGTTTCGGTCACTAACTTATGTTTATGTCCTAAACCTACAGCAATAGTCATAAAAAACCAATCTAACCATGCAAACGGTATAGCCATTAAAAACGCTTTGAACATGGATATATTAGGGTATTTTAATGTATAAAATTGACCCCACATAGAAAATGATTGTGCTACAATAAATGATGCTAAAAATTGAACATATAATAATATCTTATTCATTATATATATATAATGAAAACAAAATTTACAATGGGAAGACTTTTATTATGGTTAGTATTAAATATATTTATTGTTTTGTTAATGGATTTAGCTTTATTTAATCAAACAACACCCGAGATGGAAAATGCACCATTTCTAACAAAAATAAAATGGGCTGAATTATGGGCTACGATTGAGTGGATGTTTGTAATACCTGCAAATAGATTGGGTAATCTATTTTTAACTGCACCTCAGTTATCATTATCATCATATGTATTTGATTTTCTTGGTCAACTTGTAACGAATAAATATTGGCTTAAGGTACCAACTACAATAGATGATTATGTAGGAATGATTATTATATTTATAGGTATGGCTATATCTGCATATAAAATATTTGATTAAATATAGTCATATCCAAATGTAAATAATGTTTACGTATTATCAATATCATTTTTTTTAGAGGTTGTTACTTTATACAAGCTAATATAAAATCCTAATAACATTAATCCTAGACCAATAATATAACTATATAATAATTCATTTCCAAAATAGATTTTATCTATAAACATCATAATAATATTTTGAGCTACAATTAGAAGTAGTACAATTTGATTTGGCTGAGTTAAATTATATTTGGTATTAATATTAATCGCCATAGTCATAAACACCCAGCCAACCAAAGCATATGGAATTGCCATTTTATAAGCTTCCCAGTTAGATAAATGTTTTAGAGGTAATGTAACATATTGTCCCCACATAGAAAATGTTTGGGAAATGAAAAATAATAAAAAAAATAATACAGAATAAAATCCTACACCATCATCATACTCGTCATTATTATAAACTGACATATATTATATATTATATATTATATATTATATATTATATAGATATGAGTAATTTGAAAAGAATAAATAAGATTACTACATTTGTAACATGGTTTATATTGATGGCCATAGCATGTATTTTAACTGTAGTCGCGTTATTTTTACAAACTAGACCTTATATAAAAGAAGCCAATTTTTTTATAAAGTTATTTGTAACACAAATTATAGCAATGATATTATGGGGGTTTGCCATTCCGGCACAACGATTAGGATATTTGATTTTAACACCATTTCAATTATCATTATCATCTGAAGTATTTACATTTATATCCCAATTATTAGCAGATAAATTTTGGTTAGACAAAGTTACTACAAATGATGATTATATTGGAGGATTTTTAATTTTATTAGGAATGGTAGTCGCGAAAATAAAATTATTTGATTAAAATATAATACAAGTCATTTATTTTTTAACAGTTTAAATATAAACGCAATAGTATTTAAAGATTTTTGCGTAAAATTACATTATAGGAAGATGTCTGAATCAAATAACGTATTGACTATTAAAACTGTTCAAATTGCACCATTTCGCACATTAATGACGGCTCTAAAGGATATATTATTGGAAACAAATATAACCTTTAAAAAGGATGGCATTAGAATAATTAATATGGATAAATCGCATACAATGCTTGCTCATTTATTTTTAGCGGCTGAAAACTTTGAACATTACGAATGTAACAAGGAAAAGATCGTAGTTGGTGTGAATATGTTTCACTTATTCAAGTTAATTAATTCTATTGACAACGACGATACATTAACCATTTATATTGAGAATAATGACTATTATGACGGTATTGTATCGTTTTTAGGTCTAAAGTTTGAGAATGGCGATATTAAACAATGTAAGATTCAAAAGCTTCGCTTAATTGAACCTGATACTGATGAATTCGAGGAACCAGATGTTCATTTTTCATCTGTCATTAATCTACCATCTTCTGATTTCCAAAAAATCATTCGTGATTTATCGTGTATTTCAGACAGATTAGAGATTAAATCAGTTGGCAATGAACTCATTTTCAAATGTTCTGGACAGTTTGCTACAGCAGAAGTGAAACGAGAAGAATCCTCTGGTGGTATGGAATTTATTGAAAAGCAAGATTCGAGTAAGATTATTCAAGGCGAATTCTCACTAAAAAATCTAGGATATTTCATTAAATGTACTAATTTATGTAATCAAATTGAAATGTATCTGGAGAATGATTTACCACTAGTAGTCAAATATTATGTGGCTAGTCTTGGAACTATTAAATTATGTCTAAGTCCATTACCAAGCAATAATTAATAAATATTATGCTGACTATGAATAGAAATATTAACAGTAAAAATTTTTAGTTATTAAATTTACATAATTATACAATTACTTCTAATTGTTATTGAAATATAATTTATATAAAAATTTATATAAATTATAACCAATTATTTATTTGAATAATTAATATTCAGGCGAATGCTTTTTGAATAAACAACCGTGTGCGTCTATACCACTTGAACAATCGATCTGCGACGCATCTTGAAAATCGCAACTATTTAACCAAATCTTAATAATACAAAAGTTTTTTTTGGGCGAAATAGTAATTCCATTTATATGTCCTTGTAATTTACTATCTTTTGATAGTGATTCTCCTACTAAAGCATATGTCAGTTTTTTCCAACATTCATCTACTATTTTATTATTTACTTTATATGAAAAACAACCCCCTGACCGATTTTTGGGATCCTCCCATAGAGGAGTTACTCCTTTACGCATTATAAACAACATACAATTCTTTACTAATCTATCTGGTAAAGCTTGACATACTGTCAAAACTTCTTCTACATTCTTATAGTTATAAATGGGTTTATAACTATTCAAAGACCAGTCGGTGTCATGGGGCAAATGTGCCCAAAGACACCATTCGTCGGAAAGAGGATGCTCTTGCATTTCTGGATTAACTATTCTATGGGAGTCATCCATTATAGTATTAGCTATCAATTTTTTTTTAAATTATTTATTAATATATTAATCTAAATGATTTTTTAACCGTTCATTATTTATTATATCGGTAATTATATTATCGCTTATTTCACATTCATCCTTTTTATTTTCAACAATATCTACAACTACTTGTTTTGGTTTACCAAATGAAAACGAAGTTACACTATTTTCATTAAATTTTATAAAAAATGGACTGCGTACGTTTCCAATTGACATATCTTGTGACATATAATTTACATTAAACTCCTCTCCTAGTTCAATATTATACACCTTCATCATATACCATTTGAAAAATGGATACTTCAAAATATTATTTTTAATTAGAAAATTCCTTGGTTCCTTTAAATTTATATCATATTTTGTATCACCAATTGACAATTGAAATATGATAAAATTAACATCACTTTTATCTTTTATTGAATCCTTTGCATAATTGATACCTGTTATATCATCCAGTATTAGGGTATAATTTTTTTTTGTATCATTTAATGTATAATCAGTATAAAATACTAAATCGTAATCAAATTCTTTACAATCTAGATAATGAAGGGCTTCGACATCTTTTATTAACCGAACCTCTTCTCCATCTTTTATTATTAAAATGGAATTTCTGAAATAATCGTTTGTTATATTATGAAATCCTGGAACAATTGTTTTATTATAATATTTTTTTATTATACCAACCACTTCTAATGTTTTCCAGGATATATCCATTCCTATATCTATAATACAATTATTTATAGAATTAACAGTGGTTTTTTTGTGCTCAAGTAATAGATTATTATCTGTATAATCATAGCAATATAATATATCAATATACGAATGAATTGTTAATTCATATAAAAAATACAATATATTTGCTATTAAATTTAGTATGTCAAATAATAAGTTCATATATAATAATTTAAACTGAATACTTTTAAATTATTTTACTAATTATAGTTGTTAATATCTTCAGGGGTTCCACTATTAAAATCATCTGGATCATATTCTTCATTATTATTTCCATTATTATTTCCATCAACTACCACTACATTTGGTTTATTTACTACTAATAAATCATCTGGAGATTTTACATCATAATCTAGTCCATTATCATTTGGACTTAATCCAAATACAAACATTAATACAGCGGTTATATAAGTCATTAAAATAAATGGAATAAATACAATCATCCATGAGACTACACCTAATCCTCTTTTACATAGTATATTTAAAAGTAATGTAAATATTACCATCACGATTGATTTAAAAAAAGCTATGTTATAAAATCCTTTAAACATATCTATTATTATTTGTGTTAATGAAAACCCTAAATATAATATTGCAGGTGAACATAATTTATCTATCATTTATATTATAATTTTATAAAAAATTAAAAGAATGTAGCTTCCCCATCCTTAATTTCTCCTACTTGGTCACCCATATCACCGTCTTCATTTTTGTAAATTTTACCATTATCTTCATCATCACAATAATAGGTGACATCATCTATTTCAATTTCAAATACCTCTTCTTCTAAATCATTTTCATCCTCTACAGTCTGAACTTTTGTCGTTGGGAATGTAGGCTTGGTATATTCCTCCTGCTCCTCTTCCTCTTCCTCTTCTTCCTCTTCCTCTTCCTCTTCCTCTTCCTCTTCCTCTTCCTCTTCCTCTTCCTCTTCTTCGACTTCCTCCTCACCAGATTCTTCGACTTCGACTTCCTCCTCCTCCTC
>Ga0233414_10000424_pt1 | contig 17928 bp, 38 predicted proteins | sample Na_anoxic_10_MG_FD_189020 | JGI IMG/M metagenome (GOLD analysis project Ga0233414, IMG submission 189020) | Seawater microbial communities from Saanich Inlet, British Columbia, Canada - Na_anoxic_10_MG | ecosystem: Environmental > Aquatic > Marine > Inlet | place: Canada: British Columbia... | reverse complement strand
ATTCTGTTTTAGCTTGTGCATCTGCCACAACTTTAAAAAAATTATCAAAGCCTGTTCCTGTAACATGATTCCAGATTCTTTTATTTTCCATTTTAACAACCCCCCATAACACTGCTGTCGAATACTGAATAATCAACTTGGGCTTTTGCTTTGCTTCTTGCTTCCTCTTCCGTATCAGCTTCAACATACCTATATTCTGGGTATCTATGTAACTCTACTTTGTATTTCATTTTATTCATCCTCTCCATAAAGTTCAACTAATTCGTTTTCCTCTGATTCACTTCTTAATTTATGTTCGAGTGCATTTATTCTTATTTCTCTTTGATAGTTATCCATTTTAACAACCCCCCATAACAAATGCATAAACTCCTCTAAATATCCCATCTGTTGAATACCAAACATCAAAATTCATATCTTTTAACTCTTGGAACTTCTTATTAATATCTTTATTATACTTATCTTTATTAGCCGTATTATAGAGTATGCCACCACAACTTTCTTTTACGATTTGCTTATATGTATCCATTTCTTTGATTTCTTCAACTAAACTATATCCTTTATCTTTCATTTTATTTATCTCCGTAAGCTCTCACTTACAATAATATAATAGACATGGGTATATATAAAGACTTCTATACTTTAATATATATGTTCTTTACTCTATTTATGTAATATTTAGAAACTTTTATTTTATACTTCTCCTCTATAAATTTAATTATCTTAGGGTAATAACCTGCTACTTTTCTTACTTCGTAATCCTCAATTAGTGATATTATAACCTTATTTATTTTCTTTTGTGTTTCTATTGAAACATTAGTGCCATCTGTAGCTTTTAGCTTTCTTCCCCACTTATTACCATCCTTAGATATTGTTATCTTTCCATCCTTATTTACTGCTTTCTTTACGTTTTTAGATATATTATAAGAATACTCTTCACCAGAGTATGAATATATAGCTGATAACATATACTTTCCTAGCTTCTGTGATGGTGTTTCTTTTACTTCTACGGACATTAAACCATCTTTACATGAATATATCTTAACTCTAAATAAACACGACAGAATGGCAAAGAATAGGCAATACTCCATATTACGCATTAATCTTGAATAATCCCAAATATAGATACTTACATCTTCTAGTTCTTTAAAGTTTCTTAAAAACAAATCCTCAATAGTTACCTTATTTGATTTAAACAAATATCTCATTAAATCTATAAACTCTTTTCTTTTGTGGAATTTATCTAAATCATATGCTGACCCTCTCTCTTCAAACATATATACATCTTCTTTATACAAATCAAACTTTTCAAAGACTGCTTTTTTGTGGGCTTCTGGGTCTTGTTGCTTTTCTTCTTCCTTAGAAACTCTACCATAGTAAATTTTCAATTTCCTTTCGCCTCTAATATTAGATACACTCCTGCTAGTTTAAAGCAAAATCCAGAAGAGAAACAAAAAACCATAGCTGTAAGGTCAAATCCCTTTACTATTGGGTATATGAAAAATGACAACCCTACAATAAATGATAAAGTTACTAATATTGTGGTTGTATTCCTAAGTATTATCTTTTTTATCCATTTCATCTTTATTCACTAAGTTTATGCACTTTTTTTTCAATTTGAATGTTACCTTGATATTTCTCTTACCTATCCCTGTATCATTTACTATAATTTCGTTTGGTCTTGATGCTATTATCTGTCTTAATAGTGATAATGGTATATCTCCACCAATAAAACCTAATTTCTGGTATAAATCTATCTTATTCATCTTAAATTAGATTATCTAACACATCTTCCACTTGTTTTTCTGTTAATTTTCTTAACTTCTTTACTTTTTGGTAAGTTCCCCTACCATCTACAACATCTATATCATATCTGCCTTTATTTTTTACCCATAGCACATATTGGTTTTTAGTTAATGTTCTACCCCTAAAGGTTTTAACTGCTCTTCTAACTCCATCCTGTGACCTTTGGGCTAATTTTCTCTTAGCATTTAATCTTTCTGCCTTATCTACATAAAAAATAGGTGTACCCTTAAAAGTTGTTTTTGTTTTTCTGGAAACTCCTCTTCTTTTAGCTTTAGCTAAAACAATTCTTTTATTCTCTTCATAGGATAAACGACCATCAACTAAAGCATTAACATCTATTAAATCTGCTTTTGATTTTAAAAGTTTTTTAATGTATCTAACTTGTGTTGCTTTCTTTAGTTTTCTTGCCATTTTATATTACCTTTAATTTACCTACCTATTATTATACATCTTGTCTATCTTTACTCCATGCTCGGCAGATTTTAGTGTTTTATATGAATCAAATCTCCTCTTATTTTTGAAAACAATAAATTTATCTGTTCCATACTCGGATGTGATTGCATCCTTGTTTAGTCTTTTTCGCATTTCTGACCCTTTTTTATATTTTTTTGCTAAAAAAGTCCTTTTCACTATTTCATATTTATTAGCCATGATTAATCACTATTCTAATTGTTGCTTAATATCTATTTAAATGTTGTTATCGTTTTGTTCGTAAAGGTTTATTTGTTCTTTGATTTTATTTATACAAATGTAATTAGCTTCCCCACCTTGCCAAAGTGTTACTATATTGTCAATTTCGCACATTAAATCATCTTCTTTACACATTTTTTATTTCTCCGAAGGTTCTTTTTGTAATTAGATTATAACAACTTTCTGAACAATCTTTAAATGTAATATTGTTTTCTATATTATAATATCTATAGTCAATACATTTTATTTCACATCCACGAATTAAGCTTTCTGTATTGTCATAATTTATATTATCAGTTATATTAATTAAATTTCTACTAGCTTCTAATGTGTTATTATCCATTGATAAATCAATATCAACATCCATAAATGAAACACCTATCATAAATCCAATTCCAACTCCAAGTATTAACATTAAAATATTAAATATTACACCTTTATTATCTTTCATCTTTGCTCTCCGAAGGTTCTATTTTCCATAATGATAAACCTTTTGGTGAAAGTTTACTATTCCATTCACCACTTAAACTAAATTTATCCTTCACTAAATGTATTAAAGTTTCTCTATCGGTATTCACTATTGTTTTTTTCATCTTAACGGTCACCTTCTTTCGCATTTAGTTTTGATATTGAATTATTAATTAACTCATCACATATATCACAAGGTACTGATTCATTTGCATCATAGTCTAGTTGATTATATATTAGAATCTTTAAACTATTTAATTCTTTAATAATATCCTCAACTGTAACCCATTCTTTATTTAGATATTCTAAATATTCATCGTCACGTGACCCATCAGATAATCTCATTATCTCATTACTTATATTACAACTAGTTTCTTTCATCATTTAGACCTCAAAAGTTTGTAATTGACTTTTTAACTCTGTCAATTCTTTTTCTTTTATTTTAATCCATTCTTCTAGGACTTTTTTACTATATTCTTTACTATGTAATTCAAAGTAACTTTCCGAACAACATCCACATCCATCAGTTGATATATTTACCCAAAAGTCACCATCTCTTGTATCTTTCTCATTCTTTTTATCGATACAAACATTATCCCATTCTCCATCTAGTATATCTTTTCTATTCATCATTTGCTCTCCGAAGGTTTGCTTTGCTTTTCTTTTTAAGTTCATCATGCAACCACAATTATTACATTTCTTTTGATACCATGATATGCTAAACCAATCTTTACTACCACACTCTATACACTTAAATTGAATATTCATCTTTTCACCCTAAAGGTGCGTCTTGCGTCTTTATTGTTATTTCTACAACTTCTTCATCATAATCAGACCAAAAGCCTTCTGACATTATACCAATATCAATACTTCCACAATCTAAAACAAAACAATCTTCATCTGGATTATATCTTATTTTACCTTGTACTTTTCCGTTAAACATGTTTTTTAAATTCATCTTTCACGTACCTCTGATTTATTTTTACGAACTTCTAAAGCTTCTTTTTTCACCCACTTTCCTTTCCACTTATAGGCAACTTCTGAACCATGCTTTAATTCAAAAGCTATAATATCTCTTTTTTCCATTTCTTTAAATCTTGCTTTTTCTGTTTTCATTATTTTACACCTTTAGTTTTTTAAATGTAATCTTTGCATCCCAATAATATCTATTAAATCCGAAGTATGATTTATATTTACTAGTCTTTATATTAATATCATACCCCATTGAATGAACTGCATTTCTTAGATTTGCTAGTTTTTCTAAATCTTTTGCATACTTCTTTGTTGTGTCTGCTATTATTTCTTCATTTTCTTTACAATCTTTAACTAATAGTTGAATCTTATCTTTAATTGCATCTAAAGCTTCTTTCAATCTTCCCACCTATCTGCTAGTTCTTCTTGAATCTTATTTAGCTCTTTATCGGAAATCTTCTTATCTTTTCTGACCTTATCCCAAAACTCTTTACGCATAACTACCATATCTTTATCAATATGTTTCTTGTATGATTTTAATCTTGCACCATTACCAGATGCCTTTGGTTTTGTTGTATAAATTTGCTTTACTTCTTCTCTACTCATTTTAAATCCTCTATATCTTTAATTGTTTTGTTTATATGTTTCTGTATTTCCTCTAAAGTCTTTTCATTTTCTTCTAGTTGTTTTATTTTGCCTTTAACATACCCTAATTCATAACATATAAAGCATAATAGGATTATCTTTGCTAATATTAATATTCCCCATAGTATAATATAAATCACCATTTTTAATTACCTGTTGAACTATCTTTAATAGCTTTGATTTTTCTTTTAACCCATGCATCTTTTGGTCTATCTGCTACATTATCTAGCATATCTGCAAACTTAATCATTAATGCTGGTCTTGAATGTAGTGTATCATATGGTTTGCTACACTCCAATACTAGATTTGCTACTTCACTTCCGAAACAATCTTTAACTTCATCATAGTTTGTATTTGTATCTTCTAGTACGTCATGCAATAGCCCTGCTATTAAAATATTCTCAATCCCTGTTCTAGCCTTCAAAATATTAAATACCCTTAGACAGTGTATATAATAATCCTCACCTGTGCTTCTCTTTTGTCCTTCATGTTTCTTTTTTGCGTATTCTTTTGCTAATATAACTTTATTCATTTTATTTACCCCATGATTTCTTTTAACATTTTAAAAAAATCTTCTCTCTTCATAGTATCATAACTATTTTCTAAATCTGTAATCATCATTTCTTTATGATGTTCTTGTTCTTGTTTAATCATGCTATTATACTCTTCTTCTGTTTCTATTCTAGCACCATTATCATCCCATTCTCTTAATAGGTCTTTTGTTGTTTCAATTAGGCTTTTATCCCATGTATCATTTGATTCAAAAGTAACTGATGCACAACTACTTGGAATCCCTACATCGGAATCTCCACCACCATATATAATAAACTTCATTTTCTTTTCCACTCCTTTAAATGGTAAATAATGTAATTATCTACTGCTACTATATGCGTTATATCATTAAAGCACTTCGTCGTCGGTCTAAGTTTTAGCACTTGAGAATTTCCCCATAGCATAAAATCTACTACTTGATATTCCATTTCATTACCTTTTTTACAGATAACATCACCTTTATTGAAAAATATCTTCATTTTAGCAAACCCCCACATATCGTGCATAGTTAAACCCTTCTGAATTAATATAAATTGTTTCGCCTGTATTAGTGTTAATTAACTCGGTTACTTCTGCTTTGCACTTTCTTCTGAAAAAATCCTGTGCTTCTTTACTTAGGTTAAAAAATCTTTCTTTTCCAACATCATCTGGGAAAAATTTCTTAAATGTTTCCATATCTGATTTATCTAAGTCATGCCCACCGATTTTATTCCATAAATCATTATCTTCTAAGAATGAATCAGTTAAATAATTCCAGTTAGAATTGCTAACATAAACAATCTGCTTTACAATACAATCTTTAAAATCCCAATCGTCAAATTCAACTAATCTTTTGTATTCATCTAATGTATTGTTTTTGTTTAATCCTGCCCACTTAACATTTGTTACTATCTTTTCGTAATTTAATTTGATTATTGTATAATGTTTTTCTTTGTTTTCTGTTATATTTTTTATCTTGTTCATTTTATTCACCTTGCTACCTTCCCCAGTAGACTTAATCGCACCAACTTCAATACCCTCATTATATAATGCTAATAATTCTTCTTTTGACATTTTATTCCATGATGCCATGCTTCTTAATTTATTTAATGATTTTACGGATTCGATAAGTTCTTTCTTGTTCATTTTATTCACCTTCACACTTCGCACAATTTTTTATAAATTTAAAATGCCCGAAGTCGTTAATTACTTCTCTCTCTCTGCAATCTTCAAAATCTAATATTTCTCCACAATTTCTACATTGACATTTTACCATTTTATGCACCTTAGTAAGCTTCTCTCACTTACAATATATATAAGTCTATACTTATATATAAATGTTTCGTTTATGTATGTACTTATGTTGAAAGTATATCGTACTCTTTTTGGCTTTCTTCCCTGTCATGTAATGAGATTGGATAATTTCCGAACTCCTCTCTAAATCTTGAATCACATGTATAAATAAATGTTCCCCCTGCCATCCAGCCTATACCTGTTGGCTTTTCTACTGGTTCTGCATGTAAGTACTCTTTCCCACCAATAATGCGTTTAACAATAACTACTGCTGGGCTTTGCTCGTCTGCTTCAAATACTTTGCATTTACTATTTACAATAGTTACATCTTTACAATAAGATGAAATTCCACCATTAGAACAATTACCATGCCCTTTATTTTCATATATACTCGCACTCATACCTTTATTATTATTCATTTTTCTGCACCTCTAACTCCTCTTCTTTGAAATCCCACTCTGTTGTTTCTGAATCAATAAATACTACTGCTATAGGTAAAGTTGTATTATTTATTGAAACAACCCTGCCGATTTTATCTTTCATAGCTGAAACCTTAGCCTTTACAAAATCTCCTACTTTCATTTTAAAGCTCACCTCTCATGCTTTCACCTTCAAATACTACTGGCATATTTTCTGGGTCAATCTTTGTAACTAAAAACGTAACACTATCACCATACATGCATACTTCTCTAGCTTCCTTTTCTGTATCTGCTTGAATTAACATGCATCCATGATTAGCATAATGATACCAATTCAATAAATACAAATTCTTTCCTTTTCCTAAAATTTTCATATCTGTAACTTTCATTTACATCCACCCCTCACTTTCTTTTAGGTTTAATGCTTCTTTAATTTCCTTGTATAACTCTAATTCGCAATTTGCTATATTATCTTTGCTGTGTTTTGACTGTAGCATATTTGCTATAATTATTAACTGACTTTTACTAATTGTATATTCTTTTTTTATTTCTTCTCTCATTTTATTCACCTTCTAGTTCTTTAATGAACTCTAATGTTTTCTTCTTCTCTTCTTCCCAAACTCTTGTTAAATATTCACTCATTTTAAGCACCATTTGAATATAAATTCCTATTGCACTTTTTACAGTGAATCTGTATCCATTCACCTGCACCTTCACCTTCAACACAAACTTCAACTTCCATTCGTGTGCATCCACATACACAACGTACTTTCTTTGAATAATTTTCTGTTCTTGTGTTTTTACAGTTGCTTGTATCTAAGTTACAATATCCATCAACATCTTTTATTTTCATCATTTTATTCACACTCCTCAACTGTTCGGCATCCATAGTTTTCATTACACCTTGATAATCCAGTCATTTCACGACGTTCTGCTTGTCTTTCGTTTAATCCTGTTCCTATAACTGCTTGTCCTTGTCCTGTTGCGTACTCAAAAATTTCTACTCTGTATGTTTTTTCTGTCATTTTTTACACCTTAGTAAGTTTCTTTCACTTACAATATAAGTATAGACTTACTTATATATAAATGTTTAGGTTATGTAGATACATAATTTATAAAGAAATAGAAAATTATAGGTTTTAAGGCAACCTATAGCCTTAATTTTATCCTTTCTTATATAATAACTTAGGCTTTTTATTCTTTGTACTATAAACCCTTGCTTTTGTTACGAACTTTTGTTTAGCCATCTTTAATACACTTGAATTAGTTTTATTGCCTTTAGTTGCAACTATACCTAATGGCACATATCTACCTTCTCTTACAAATCTTGAAGTAGCCCTAATTAAAGCTATGTGTGGTGGTAAATTAGTTCCTAATACTGTTACCCTATATCCTCGCTTTTTCATGCTCTCTAATAGCTTTCTGTTCTTTACATAAGATGCTAGTGTCCTGTCTAATATAATATCTTTTTTACTAGCAATAGCTCTAGCTAATACTTTCTTTTCAATATCGCTACTTTCCTCATGTAAATATGATGCATGGATTAAAGGATACTTCTTAATAGGTGATGGGTCATATTTAGCTAACTTGCCTTTAATATCATCATTATTAATTGTTAATGCCTTTTCTTTGATAAACTTCTTTAATACACTGCTTTTTCCAGAACCTGCAACTCCACCTAATACATAAACATCTGGTGATTTAGTTCTTGTATCTTGCTTTAGAATACTTCTTATAATTGTATTGTGTATTTTAGCCCTAGAAGGTGTATATCTTCCATTTCTACTATATAGCTTCTTAGAATCAGACCCTTGCTTTGCCCTATTAACTATTTTCTTCATTAACTCTCTACTATCTTGGTCTACTGCGTGTCTTAAAAAGAATCTAGTAGTCCTTAGGGCATTATTTAGCTGTTCTTTAGTGCTTCTAATAGGTTTGGCTACCTTCTTTCTTCTAATAATACGTTTTACTACTTTCTTCATTTTTATTTACCTATATTATAGTACTTTTCTATATAAACTAAACTCATAACTCTTTAATCCTTTAGTATATTCTTTCACTTTTGCCATTGTATCTGCAAATATCCTTTTGCTTCCTGTAAATATTAAATATTTCTTTTCCATTTTTGATTACCTTTTTAGATTGTAAATTTTGTTCTACCTGTAACCATAACTACTTTAGCTACTCCATAACCCATTATTTTTTGCTTCTTCTTTGCTATTCTTAAAGCATCTGCTTTGTTACCATAGGCACTTCTGGTTTCCCATCTAACTCTATCCATTAATTTACCTGTTCCGAATACTACTCTTCCTATATATTGTTTTGCCATTTTTGATTTACCTTTTTTTAGGTGCTATAAATTTTTTTATAATTACCATAGCATCTTTTTTATCTATTCCTATTCTTGTTATAATTTGTCTATTATTCTCATGTGCTATTTTCAAATCCCATTTAAATCTTTTTCCAAAAGTCAATAGCTGAATAAATTTACTACCATCTTTTTTTTTCCATGAAATCCAATCTTTTTTATTTCTAAATTTTATCCATTCTGTCATTTTTATTTACCTATATAATTTCATTATTTCCTTTATTATATCTGCATCTGCTTTAGATATATTTTTAGAATTAGATAGCTTTGCCCTTATTAAACTCTTATGAAATGGCATAACTATTGGATTTTTAAGCAAACCCTCTAATTTTTTCTTTCCTAATGCTGTTAATCTTCCTGATGTTTTTCTATATGCCATTTTACTTCTTCCTCTTAACTTTACGTTTTGAAGAAGAGTTTTTTACTTTCTTCTTCTTTACTCTTTTTACTATCTTCTTTCTTTTTATAACTTTCTTTTTAGTCTTACGTTTTAAGTACTTTGCAATACTTAAACCTGTTTTCTCGCCTTTAGTATCTATAGCATGTTTTGTTTTCTCAACTAAATCCAAAACCTTTCCACTCTTAGACATCTTTTTCCTAAACTTAGTTAGCTTAGGTAATTTAATATCTTTAGCTTTAGCTACACCTACTAGCTTTAGTTTAAAACTCCTAGAAGTAGTATTATCTATTAACCTCTTAGCAAATGCTAGTCCTCTATTTTGAGTAAATTTAGTCCTTAGAGTTGTTATCTTTCCAGCTTTCTTTACAACTACCCTAACTACTCTAACATATCCTTTAGGTAATCTTTTCTCAAATGAAATATTTGGGGTGTTTATTTTAATTGGGTCTTCTATCTTAGATTTAGACTTGCTAACTGACTTACTTTTAGATTTACTCTTAGACTGGCTTTTAGACTTGCTCTTAGACTGGCTTTTAGAAGTACTAGCTGACTTACTTGTACTTTTAGACTTGCTCTTACTTGCACTCTTACTAATGCTCTTAGAAACACTCTTACTAATGCTCTTAGAAACACTCTTAGACTTGCTAACTGACTTACTAAAAGATTTACTTGCAACTAGACTAACTGACTTGCTTTTGCTTAGTGATTTTATTTTAGATAAGCTTAGGCTACTTTTTGGTTTGTATTTCTTTTTAACTAAACTTCTTACTGCTTTAGCTATCACTAATGCATTAGTTTTTCCACTTATCTTATCTACTGCTTTCTTTATCTTTACTTTCTTAGCCTTTGCCTTTACTTTCTTACTAACAATATCCTTAGTGACTTTTTCTAGTTGATTTTTAGTAATCTTGTTATCTAAATATCTCTTAGTCGCTAATTCTATTCTTTTTAGTTCTGAATTAGTTACATCTAATGCTTTAGTTGTTTTGTCTTGTATAGCTTTTCTTCCTAAAGATTCTACTCCTAACTCACCTATACGTACTAATTCGCTTTGTCCTTTAGTTCTAAATATTAATTCCTTTCTTAATGAAGGTAATTTTAACTCTTTAGTTAGTTTCTGTAGCTTTTTGATATTTTTATTTACAAATAAAACTTTTAGCCTAAACTTTGCTAATAATTTTATCTTTTGCCCTAAACTAGCTTCCTTAAAAGATTTCTTTAGCTTTAATGCTAGTGCTTCTTGTAATTTTAGCTGACCATATAACTTTTCAACATCCTTTACTCTTCTAGCTTCTACTGGTGATGAAATACCACCTAATCCCCTTCTTTTAAGTTGTTCACCTATTCTTAATCTCCAATTACCTTCACTATCTTTGTATAGCCCTTCGGTCTTAAACTTCTCTATAATAACTTGTTGCCTAGATATTGTTTCGTCATTAGTTAGAAAATCTTTTGTAACTTCAAACTCCTTATTACTCTTTGGATTATACTTTTTCATTTCTTTTTTCTGATAAGCTGTTAATCCTTTTCCTTTTACGTTTACATCTATTGCATCAAACCACTCATAGTATTTAGGATTACCTAAGTTAATCTTATCTACAAACTTTCTAATATATTCCTGTACTCTTTCTCTGCTGTAGTATTTATTAATCTTCTTTTCGTAATCTGCTATCTTCTGGATTAACTTATTAGCTTCTGTTTCCGTTAATTTTGACTTTAACTTAAAGCTTTTATCATTAAATTTTAATCCTTTGTATATAGCTTGTTTAGATTTTCCTGCATAGTATAAAGCATTAGCCTTATCTTGCTCTAGCTTTCCTAATTCTGAATCAAACTTATTTAATCCCTTACTTGCTTTTGTGGAATATTTAAGTAAATTCTTAATTAGTAGCGACATCTTAGCTCTTTTTCCTGCTTGTTTTAATGTAACTAGCTTAAATGGTGTTGTTAATGCAAAGAAATCTAAAAATTCATAATATGTTTTTAGTACTTTCTTATTTACATCTTGGACTTTTCCACCATCTATTAAGAAGTCAAACCCTTTAGGGTCACGAATCTCTGATTTTTCTAAGAATTTAGGATAAACTTCTTTAAAGTTCTCCTTATTTAACTTTAAACCATATTTAGCAAACTCTTTTTTGAATTTATTTGCTAAACCATCTAAAAAGTTCTCCTTAGCTGTTTCTACTTTCTGCATAGATTTTTCATTTTGGATAATTAGCTTCTTAAAGTTCTCTTTTTTTGACAATTCAAAAGGTAAGTACTGCTTTTTATTGATAATTCCAAACAACTTCTTAGTTAATGCTACTTCATCGTCGCTATGTAAGTCTATAGCAAAATCTGAACCTTTAACTTTTAATCCAGAATCTTCTAGCTCTGCATTTTTGATGAATCTAAATGCTTCTTGTGTCCTTAAATTATAAATATCCTCTAATAATAGCACTTTAAATGCTGTAACTACTGGATTTTTAGTTAATCCTTTTAGTATTGCTAATATTTGCTTTTGGCTTAACCTTGAAAATACGGATTTCTTATTTCTCTTAAATTTATTAAAAGTTAAATCTATATTTTTATTCCATCTTCTAGCTTTAGCAAATTCTACTAGCATTTCTGGTAAATACCTGTACTCTTTATCTAGTCTTTTGATAAATGGCTTTACATTTTTCTCTCTTATTACTAAATCTAAGTCTTTAGCATCTTGTATTAATTGCTTTAATTCTGGCACTAATTTATTTTGTCTATTAATTGTATCTAATTCTTTTAGCACCATTTCATCTGTATATTTTTTTCCTGTTAATTTCTCGAAAAAATCCCTAGATGCTTCTAATCCATATCTTTGCTCTATAATAGAACCATAATTTATAGCACCTACACCTTTTGCCCTTGTTTGTATAGCATTTAGTATTGGTTTTGGCAACATACCTTTAAAGAGTGTCTTATATGGTAATGTTTTTACTTTAACTCGCCTATATGCTTTATTTAATACTTTTATTGACTTTAGTATAACTTTATTAAATCCTGTTAATGCTTTAGGATTCTTTTTTATAAACTTGGATACTGATACTACGTTTCCTAAAGTCTTTGCTCTTATAGAATCAATAAATCCCCAGTCTAAAACATCAGAAACATTTTCTGGTGAAGGATTGATAGCTAACTTTACATACTCTAGCACTGATATAGTTTTTGTTGCAACTGAAATAGCACCTTTAAGGACTGCACCAGATTTTACCCATCCTGCGTTAGTTAATGCTGTAGCACCTTTCCCACCTGTTAAAACTACTAATACTATAGTTTCAAAGATTAAAGCATTTAATACATCTGGCTTATACTTCTTATTAAATTTCTTTTGCTCTTTTGATGCTTTGTATAGTAAATCTATGATTCTATTCTTTCTATTTATTTCTCTTTGAGTTTTTGGCTTATATACCTTGAATATATCATCTACTATTCTATTAATCTTAATTAGTTCTTTACTTACTACAACATCTCCTATAGATGCACCTACTCCAATAAAAGGTGATGCTACTAGCCTTGCTGTCTTTTTCCAGCCATCTAATGTTAAATAGGTATATTTACTCTTTGCTACATACTCTCTAGCAAAAGTCTTTACAATAGCTGTAATTAACTCTTTATTTTCTCTAGCATAAGAAATAGCTTTCTTTGATTTAGCTTGTAAATCTTTCATGCTTTTAATAAATTCATTTATAGTTTTAGTATCTCTTTTCCACTTTAGCTTATCTAATGCCTTAAAAACATTATATGTTTGTTTTATTAGTGGGTCTGTTACTTTATTTCCACCTTTCATTAATCTACTTGTTTTAATTAGTGTACTTCTAAAAGTTGGTGGTAATGGTTTATCTAGTAGCCTACCAAAAAGCCCTATGTATCTTGGTGTAGCTTCTCCTATAGATGTAGTTGTTTCCTTTATTCTTTTAGCTTCCTTTTGACGTTTAAACTCGTCTTTCTCTGCTGATTTGTAAGCTTCTATATCTTGCTCAAATAATCTTTTAGCTCTAAAGTATTCATCCATAGTAGCTACATTTCTTAATATTTCTGTAGCCTTACCTTTTAATGCTCTTGTATTTTGTGCTGTTAAATCTAACCTTCTTGAACCAGAAACACTTTCTATTAAATCCCTAGCTGTAACTCTTTGCCCTGTTGAAAGCTTTTCATTTATCCTTCTATCTGCTTCTTTTTTAATATAAAATGGCTTTCTGTATTCTGCTGATTGCCTAGCTTGTATAGTTCTTTCTTGACCTCTAGTAGTTACACCAGCATAGAATCTAGTTAATCTTTGAACCTGTTGATTTGATAATCTTTTACCTACTATATTTTGTGGTATATTGGATTTTATTACTTTTCCAGTTGCATCTTGAATAATAACTGTCTTAGATGGCACTCTTTGACGTTTTCTTTGTTCTTGCAACTCCTTAGCTCTCTTTTCTGCTGGTGAACCTTTAATAAAATCTCTAGTTGATTTTCTTTTTCTTCCAGCTACTCCTTGTTTGCTAACATAATATGTTTTTACATCTTTAGAACCACCTTTAGTTTCTGTAACCCTTACAGATTTTCCAGTAATTCTAGCTACTTGTTGCGCTAAAGTTTCCTCTTGGTCTGGTTTTTTTGAGGAACTACTCCTACTGCTTGACCTTCTTCTGCTGGAACTTGAATTAGAAGTTGTTGTACTCTTTCTTTGTGTTGGTGTATTTCGTTTTCCAATTCTAACGGATACATTTCCACGTTGTGATATTACTCTTGATGCCATCTTGTATAAATAGTGGCATAGTAACTATTTAAATTTTTACATGGATTTATCTCTTCCATGTATTTTTTGAAGTTTCTTAAATAAATTCCTTCTCCTAAAATATTCTTTATAATCTCCTGTACCTATGTTTAGATATTTGAATATAAATCTAAATATGTACCTTATAAAAATAAAAACTGACTTAATAACTAACCATATAGCTTTAAAGAATCCTAGCTTAAATAATATTAACGTACCAAACCCACCTAATATTATATATAGTATCATGATTCTTCTTTAATAACCCATATTGTTGAAATCATACATATTATCATAAATATAGCTATATGGAAAAACTCTGCAAAGAACCCCAGATATAAGAACACCATACCCACTATAGACACTATAGCTGACACTATTCCTAAAGTTCTAATCTTTGAGTACCTAAAATCACCAAATGGGCTTAAATCGGACATATACCAATATAAGAATAGGAATAAAGATAATGAAACTATTAACCCATAATAATTATATGTTAATCTATTAGCTGTTTCTGGAATCTTATCTACCCATTCCTTTGCGCTTTTTGGTGTTGATATGTTTAATGGTGTTATGTTCCCTAAATCAAAGTTTATTCCGAATTTGCTTATAGCCATTATGAACCACCTTTCCATAAATTAATTAATGTTATTACTATTGCAACACTTATTAGCCATCCTATTGTATCTATTAGGAAACTTAAATCACCTAGTGGTATATTTGCTAATTCTAATATGTTACTTGGAATTGAATATAATATTTGTAGCTTTCCTCTAATAGGTGCTGATTTTTCTTTTGTTGTGTAAAATTCTACTGCAAAGTCTTTAGGATTTCCAGAACTTTCGTTACTATTCCATAATATAGGGTCTGCTTGTGCTTCTTCTGATACTTTAAATTCATCAAAACTTATAGATTCCTTACCAGAAACATTATAAACTTTATTTATGTAACTCTGCGAACCAGCTGATAAATTAATCTTTCCCTTTTCGTATTGGTCACTTAGCATATCTGCTGATAAAACTAGACCACCTATAAATATAATAAACACAAATACTATTAATATCAAAGTCCATGCATTAGTTAATTTAGCCTTCTTATACAATTTGACCACCATCTTGTTTCCTGCTTAAAAATATTAATACCAATTCTAAAAATAATAATATACTAAATATTTTTATATCAAAATATGAAGGCAATAATATAGTCATTACTATTGTTAATGCTATCATACCTATTGGAAATATCATAATATTTCTTAAATAAAGTGATGCGCCTAATACTATTAATACACCTAGTGCTATTATATATTTAACGTAAAGCTCATATTTGTTTTCAAAACTATTTAGCTTGTTATATCTAAAGGATTCAAATACCTTTTTATATCCACCATCTTGCACTACAGATATTTCTGCAATCCATGTATAAGTTCTTGGTAATATCTTACCACTTGATACATATACAAGCCCTGCTGAACCTGTAATACATTTTCCAGTAGCATGTGTTTTAACCAATCCATTTAGATAATAATAATCTACGCACACTGTATGGCTGTTATTATTATCATCTTCAAAGTCTGCTGTAAGGTAAGACATGTTAGCTAAATACGTTCCACCTGTTGAATTTACTAGTGTGTCGTTTACATACCCTATATGTAGCTCTAATTCATCATCTATATAGTAATCTGTGGTAACGTCTAAGAAAATATCTACCTCGTCTTGGTCAAAGTAAATAATTTCTCCCTCTATAGAAGATGATGCTGTATATGTATCTCCATTTACATTTTTAGATGCTGTAACTAGATACATCTTAATACCTACTTCTACTGAATATACACATCTACCATTAGCATTTGTTATGCATGAATCTATTTGTATATAACTATCATTTACGGAATCATACTCTAATAATCTTGTATCTGCGTTAATAATTGTATTATAGAATGGGTCTAATACTGTAACTATCCAGTCACCTATATTTTCGCCTGTTTCATTAGCCATACTTACTGTTAATCTTTTTTCTATCAAAGATGTATATTCAAATGTAACTAAATTTAAATCGTATCCTGTAACGAAAGTACTCATAGTGTAGTTATTTGGCGCAATACTTGTATCTCTTACAATAATATTTCCTGTAGTGGTATTATATTGACCTACACCAGAAATAGTAACTGTAGCTAAATCTGTAATTAGTGAGCCTGTTTGAACATCCTTTATAGTTATATTAATAAATGCTGGGTCTATTTCGTAAGTGTTATTATAAGGCACACTTGTATAGTTTATATCTTCTGTGAAATTTAATGGTGTGATATATCCTAGCTTTCTATCAAACTGGAAATTATATACACCTAATTCATTTGAATTATTATAAAATGCATCAAAGAACACAATACCATTAGCATCTGTTACTTTATTTATACTTGCGCCACTTGGATAATATATAGTTACATTACTTCCATTTATTGGTAAGCTAGTATTAGAATCTATAAATGTAATGTTTCCTGTATAGTTTCTTAATTGTGTTGTCAAATTATAACTTGTGTTATGTGTAGCATTACTATATATTAAATATCCATCTGAAAAAATAGTAATATTAGCTAGAGTTTCATCCATAAAAACTGGTATATTTCCAGTAGTTGTATTATACGTCTGTTCTCCACCTACTAAATTGTAAAACCAATTTTCATTAGTTACTGGATAAGTAATAGAATTATACATAATATTAGTAAAATCTCCATCTGGAAAACTACCAGAAGTTGCTGTTCTTATGTGTAAATAATCTGGTGCTGTTGTTCCAGATGCTATTTTTAACCAATATTTTTTACCATTTGTTATTGTTTGGTTAAATGATATATTGTACTCTTCCCATTCTGTAGTTATATTTGAATTACTTAAATAAACTGTCTTTATAGTTATATTTGTATCATAATCTATTAGACTTACTGGAAATAAGTTTGTAGCTGTACCTGTTTTGCTTAGTTCTAATGTGACGTATTCTAAATAATTACTTTCTGATGTAAATTCTTGCCAATTCTTATCTCTTACTAAAGAACCAGATGTAGCTAAAGATTGTGTACTATTTTTATAATATTGCCCATGCTCTACATTACTAATAAGTATATCAAAATTATTTATAGTATCATTTGTATAGTAATCTTCTGCTGTTACGTTAAATGATGTAAAGTTATAATCTAAATCTGTTGATACATTGTAATTACTAAATACTTTTGAATAGTATTTGTCTGGTTGTAATACTATATTAAAGAAAGCACTTGCATCTGTTAGCAAAAATGTATTTATTGTTCCGTTAGTAGTTCCTAAATCTAATGTGCTATTAACTGTAGCATTAAAATTATTTACATTAGATGTTATACTAAAATATGTGAAATTATGGTATAAATTTGTTGATACATTGTAATTTGCGTATGTTCTGCTATTATATTCATCTGGATATAATACTATATTAAATAAAGAAGTAGCATTACTTAATAATCCTGTATTTATTGTTCCATTAGTAGTTCCTAACTCTAATGTGCCATTAATTGTAGCATTAAAAACAT